>JGI20225J20221_1000009_pt1 | contig 238968 bp, 226 predicted proteins | sample BioMet4_FD_20221 | JGI IMG/M metagenome (IMG submission 20221) | reverse complement strand
GTTCAGCCGTTGTGGAGTGCGGCAACCATTTCTTTCTTCCCGACGTTTGCTTTCCTCGGCGAATCGATTCACAAGTTTCTCATATTCCCGGTCACTGACGTTGATCAGCTTCATCTCCCTCAATCGTTGGAAGACGAACGGTGCCAGAAACAGCCGTTCTGTGCCGTATTGAAGAAACGAATCGTAGCAAGATTGCACACAAGCCTCAAAATTGAAATCCTTCTCCGCCTCACGCCTCCGGACCTCCGCTTCTGCTCTACGCTGCTCATCATCAATCTGTTTCAACACCCGGCTTCGTGCATCGCTGTTGCGATAGCTGTTCAGCCAGGATGAAAATGTCAGGATATTCATTCCTACAAACTCCCCGAAATCTCCACGAGAGCCCATTTCAAAGCAGAGTTTCACCTCTTCGAAGGTCAGAAACGAATGGCAGATCCTGAGCGTTTTTATCAGGTGGGTGACTATCGTTGAAAACGTTTCCGTGTCCGGCAGTCTGAATCCCAGGACCACATACATGGCACTCAGCATTCGGGCTGTCTTTTCTGTCAGTTCTCTTTGAGAGATGCCCTTGATGATCACTCCTTTCAATGCCTCTTTTATCTCATTATCATACATTTTCGCTAAGTTTTTGGGTTACCATTTCTATTGCCTGCTGCTCTAAAAGGCGGGCCGCCTCGACCTTCGAAACTTTCGTAGCCGGCGGAACTTTTTCTTTTTTCTCGGTTAGAGAATCAGATTCGTTTATGGAATCGTGGTCTCTTTGCCAGAAAAGAAATCGCCGTTTGTAATCTTCAATNTCATTCAGAGATTTTTCTCCGCCGACAAGTATGATGTAATCGTAGTATTTTTGAAGTTTGTCTTTGAGATGCTTTTCATATTCCTGAGGGTCGCTTGAAAAGGCGCAAGCTGCTCTACACCATTCTTTGTCTTCTAAAAGAGAAAAAATTAAAAATCTAATTTTATTTCGAAAACTCTCTCTCTCACCCTCTTCAGCGCATTCATGCGCGTTGAGAGAGCGAGATTTTCGCTCGAAATTTATTTTTATTTTTTTTTCTTTTTCTTTTTTCTCTTCTTTGGTTTTATCTTTACTTTCTATTTTCTTTTCTTTTCTTTGTGCACTTGTTTCCCGATTAACCGGGGTTAATTCGGAAACTATTCCTTCGTTTGATTTTTCATTGTTAGTATTTATCTTTGAATCAGTAATATACGAAGACGACTCCAAACACGATAGGTTTTCAATTAAAACATACGGCATTTCAGAAATAAATCTTTTATCCATCTTTCCCTTTGCAATAAAATATCGTTGCTGGATATCTTTTGATGTGAGGATAGACTTTGTTTTGTACAGACCTTTGTCAAAGAGTCCGTAACTGACCATATCTCTGATTATCTGTTCAGCACTCTCAATGTCGATCTTGAGCCGATCGGAAAAATCGAAAATATAATCGGAGTTTATCTCAAGATAATATCCGTTTTGAAAAATATCGCATAGTACTGCAAAATATACTGCAATTCCATCTCCGTGATGGAAACGGATCAGTTTTCTTATTTCCAATTTTGAAAAGTTATTCACATCGACTGAAAAGTAATCCAGTCCAAATTTCACAGGTCTTGCCATGATTTTATAATATCAATTGAATTGTTCATTTAAAATATACAATAATTTTATATAATTCCCCCAATAATTCCTCAAATCATTGAGCATGCTCTAAGGATCATTCTGATTGTTTTATACGTGAGCAGTTCGGAAGGAATTACGCGTATTAATTTCCAGCCTTGTGCTGCCGCTTCGTTGTACTTTTCCATGTCGCTCAGGTAACCTTCCTGGCTGGTGTGTTTCCCTTTTTCCGACCAGAAATAGCCTTCCACTTCGATGGCCACTTTGTGGGAAGGAATGGCGTAATCGAAACGCCATTTCCTGCCCGGTCTGAACGAGTATTCGCGGACGATGTCTATCGAGCCGTATTTCTTCACCATATTCACCAGCAGTGAGAAGTTGTTATTCATACCATTCTGATGCATCTTTCAGCGCCTCCACCGCCTGATCTTCTGTTGCGAAATAATCCACCCAAAAATGTCCGCCCCGATTATCGAAAACGACAAATCCAACCTCGTCTATTCCTTCGAAATAGCCATACATTCCCATCCAGTATTTCTCCGTGTAATTGCGGCCGGAATCTTCGCCGACGCTCATTTTGAGGAAGTACTTTTCCGCCATCATTCCGGTCACCATGTTCTCATAGAAATCGTATGCTTCCTTCGGCCTCATTCGTTCACCACTTTAAGTTCTTCCAGATCCTTTTTCTCCATCACGAACACGCTGTCCGTCTCGAAGTTCTTNCCGAAGTCGATATATGCATCCGCTTCTTTCTCAATCAGTTCCAGTGCCTCAAGGAGTTCTCTGAGTGCCAGATANTTGTCCTTTCCGATATAGATGCGTGATTCGAGTGTCGAGACGCCTTTGTGGTTGCAGTCGTCGCATCCTTCGCCGACGCGCGAGAAGATGGTCAACAGTTGCGANTCGCCGCTGTTCACCTTGATGTAGCCTGTTACAGCGAGTTCCTGGATGAATGACAGTCCGGAGATATTGCGCACGTGCGGTGCCAGTCTCTGCATCGCGCCGTTCAGATCCGGATGCACCGTCAGCGGATTCTCGTATCTGATCATGCTTGCCGCATCAGCCTGTTCCGGCTTTTCGTACACCGTTTTGAGATGACCATTCTTGATGATAACACTCTTGTAGTTTCTCTTGATATAGTTCATGATATTTGTCTGATAAATGATTATTTAAAAATTNACCTATTCACTTTGTAAAAGGGACCTCATTGTAGCGAATGTTTTCGCTGTTNATAAACCGTCCGTTNTTGGCCTCTTTGGNGACGTAGGTGAGCATCGTTGAGAGAGCCTTCTGCAGCTCTTCNTGCGAGAGCGCCATACCGGTCTGGTTCCACCAGTAGTTGATGATTTCCAGGTAACCCTCCTTGTTGATCACTTCGGGCATNAACTTCGTGGAGATCGACAGTTTGTTCATCATCAACTGTTTGTTTATCAAATCGTTCTCCATTTCCTTCATCGCCACATTCTTTTCCTCTTCGTTCATCTTGCGACTGCGGAGGATACGTCTCTTCACCATTTCGCTGCGTTTCATCAGAAGCTGTTCCTGTTCGCGGATCATCTTCAGGAGGTTCATTTCNAANCCCTCTTTGTAGCCGTTGATTATTGACGCCACCGAACTGCNGATCTGTGGATTGATCGCATTTTCGAGCATGATGAAATTGGATTTGGCGCCATCCATCAGGCGAGTAAACTCTTTGCGTCGGCAGTTCATTTCCTCACGTGCAAGCTTGCAGCGTTTCAGAAAATCCTTCATCTTCATCAAATAGTCCTCGCTCATTCCCTTCACGGTAATCACGTTTATCAGCTCATTGCCCTCATTCTGAAGCATCTGGCTTGACTGTTTGTTTAACACTAGCGCCTCAGCGCAACGCTGCATGGTGCTTTCTTTTTTAAGGAGTGCGATGTCCTCTGCGGGTTCGATCGCAACTGTCTTCTTTTCTTCCATGGTTGGTGGAAAATTATAAATTTGTATGTTCGATTATTTTGGAGCTGAGAATTAAGATTCTTTGGTTGTTTTTTGAGTAGAGTTGGTCGTATCTGCTCCCGATTACGCCCGCTCTACAGAAGCCGGTTTGGCTGTTCTGACTGAAATTGTCAATTTTTTTTTCATGTCGTTAGATACTGTTTTGTTTATCTCTNTATTATTTTGNCACAAAGATACGNAANCAACTTTNGTTATCCAAATATTTTCATGACTATTTGTAGTTAATAAATTCTAATTTAACTGATAATTATCATTTCGTTAAAATAATATTCATAATCATGTTATATAACATATTTTATATGTCAAAATAAATACTTATATACGCGCATACGTTATTNAATAATGTATAGGATTAATGAAAATAATAATATGACTACAAAACCTTAAAAACACATCCTCTATTTACCCCATTTTATTACTTCACCNACTTTCCGAAGCATNGCCCAAAAACATCCGAAAGAAAAAGTCATTTCATTCGAATGAAATGCACATTTGTTCCGAATGAAATGGTAATTTGTTCCGAATGTATTTGAAAAAACATCCGAATGAAATTTCATCTATAGAGTTCCTCATATAATCATAAAATCACAAATTAAATTAATGAAGTCAACGAAGAGATAATAAACACTATAATTGACCTCACAAAATTAAACATATACTGTCTGTACACTCTAAAGAACGCAATCTTGGAAGACAGTATATTTATATTTTCACAAAGGTTAGCCAGAGGGTATCACTGAAAGTAAGATACGATTTCTTCTTTTTACACTCAGAAAGTATTTAGCAATACTGTAATGACTCGTGATTTATTGATTAAATATAAAAGCATAGCCATGAAATATAAACAAACATCGTAATCCACTGAAACAATGTTACAAAAGATGTTTTTCAACTAATTCATAAAACATTATCCAACAAATTCAATGCAACTTCTATGATTAAATAAGAAAAAAATATATCTTTGTTTCAAAAAATGTATTTTAATGGCACTTGGTAATATTTCATTGAAACAAAATGGGAGATTAAAATTTGTAGATCTATTCGCTGGATTGGGTGGATTTCACTTAGCATTGAGTCAGTTAGGATGTGATTGTGTCTTCGCATCTGAAATAAAGGAAGATCTACAAAAACTATACCATATTAATTTTCCAAATACAACTATAGTCGGTGATATCACTAAGATTCCCCTCGAAGAAATCCCGCCGCATGATATTCTGTGTGCCGGATTTCCATGTCAACCTTTTAGCCAAGCAGGAAAACGCCAAGGCTTTTCCGATGAGAAAGAGCGTGGCAATTTATTCAATAATATTTGTGATATACTTCGTTATAGGCGTCCTAAATATGTCATGCTTGAAAATGTTTCAAATCTGATTGGTCATGATCATGGTCGTACATGGAGAACCATGTATAATAAACTTTCAGAACTTGAATATATTGTTAAAAATCCTCAGATCCTCTCTCCTCATGAATTTGGATTGGCACAACATCGTAGACGAATATACATTGTAGCCATTGACAGTCATCAAGGTAATCTCGATTATTTCAATTTTCCCCCCAAAAATGGCAGACCATGTGATATTACTATAATGATAGAAAAAGATGCTACTCAGGTTCAAAAATTAAAACCAGATACACGCTATCAATTATCAGTCTGGCAAGAATTCTTGGATCTAACAATAAAACATGGTGAATCTATTCCAACCTATCCAGTTTGGGCAATGGAATTTGGAGCAAACTATGATTTCGATAATGTAGCTCCAGCTTTCCAACCTTTAAATGAATTGCAAGGACGCAAAGGAAAATTAGGACAAATAGTGAAGGGCGAAACAACTTCGGAATGCCTGAGTTGGCTGCCAATTTATGCACAGAGTGCTAATAGCATGCATTTTCCTAATTGGAAAATAAGATATATTAAAAGCAACAGGGATTTTTACAATCGGAACAAAGAATGGCTAGATATTTGGCTACAAAAAGTTCAGAAATTCAACAATAGTCATTTGAAATTGGAGTGGAACTGTGGTGCAGATGCTACTCCGATTATTGAAGACAAAATAGTGCAATTTCGCGCATCTGGAATTCGCATTAAACTTCCAACTTTTTCACCAGCACTTAATTTAATAGGTACACAAATACCTATTTTTCCTTGGGTCCCCTTGCCAAAAGAAATATTAAAAGATGGAGAGCCAGAAAAAGGTCGTTTTATGACCGTTAGAGAAGCGGCCAAAATACAAGGTATGCAAAAATTAGATTTTGGAGAACTATCCACCACACGAACTTTTGAAGCCCTTGGAAATGCAGTTAATGTCACTATTATCAAACATATTGCTAAAAATCTTCTTAGATATGAATGAACACAATTTACAATCAGTAAGTATAACTATCGGCTCTACGATGTACGGTCGATTTGAGGATTTGCCTAACACTGTTTCACACGTATTAGCTGAATTCATTGATAACGCATTGCAATCATATAGAGACAACAAATCAAAATTGAAGATATTAGAACCCGAATACAAACTTAAAATATTCGTGGATATCGAATGGAACGAAGATGATGACAAAAGAGCAAAAAAAATTATTATAAGTGATAATGCTGCTGGGATCGACAAATCAAAATACGCAAATGCTTTTATGCCAGCAAAAACACCTGAAAACAATACCGGATTAAATGAGTTCGGAATGGGATTAAAGACAGCCGTCTGCTGGCTTGGAGAAACATGGAGTGTACAAACAAAAGCTTTAGGTGAAGATGAAGAACGCACTATTGAGTTTAACCTAAAAGAAGTAATAGCAAAAGATTTAAAAGAACTTCCAGTAAAAGCAACTCCTAAAAACACCAACTCACATTACACTATAATTACAATAACCAATCCAACAAAGAATGTTCCTGCAAATAGAAGTTTATCGAAAATAAAAACAGAACTTGCAAGCATTTATCGAAAATCGCTTCGTGAAAACGAAATGCAACTTTCGATTTGCGACGATGTCCTTTCTTTTAATGAATATGATATTCTTTTTGCACCACCAGCAAAAACGCCAAATGAAACTCCCATATATTGGAAAAAGGATATCGATTTCAAATTTAAGCAATATAAAGCAAAAGGGTTTATTGGGATCCTAAAGGATATAAACAGTAGTCAAAATGGATTCGTGCTTCTTAGACGAGGTCGCGTTATAATAGGTGCGGAATCTGATGGACGATATTTTCCAAAATGTTTGTCAGGTTCATCTGGAACTTTCAGATTTAAGCGTATATTTGGAGAGTTGGAACTTGAAGGGTTTGAAGTATCATTCAACAAGAATGATATTCAAGACAAAGAAAATCTAGAAGCTTTGATGGAAGCCTTAAAGGGAGAAATTCATACCAAAGATTTTGATTTGTACAACCAAGCAGAAGATTACCGGCTTGATGACTATAAGAAACAGGTTAAAAAGATAGTTAGCAAACATAATAAATCAACAAATCCTCCAATTGTAATTGATACAAATAAGACAAAAATATCAGCGAATACTCCAGCAGCTATAACTAGTCCAATAGTGAGTCAAACGCCTCAACCTTCACAGGCATTTGCTGAATTCAAAGACAAATATACAATCAACGGTATAGACTATACCCTTGAAGTTCGGTTTGTTGAATTTGGAGAGGATTTGTTTTGGGTAGATGTCTCAAAGAAAAGTAATAATATCATTATTTGTATGATAAACACATCTCACGTTTTTTTCAATTGTTTTGGAAAACCAAGCGATTCTATAGTAGCAATCATAAAAACAATCGCCATATCAAAATTCACGGCCAAGGAAATAGGTGACGATTCTGCAACAGAATTATTCAATTATTTCAATGAATACATCAAGAAAACAAAAATTTAAGCATGCAACAGATTATTATAAACAGTAAAGATAAGGAATCCTCTACATCGGAATCGTCAGCACATCAAAGTGTAACATGCGGAAAATACTTTGAAGCCTTTGTTGAATCTCAAAAAAAAGGGTATCAAAAGCCGGATGGTTCAATTAAAAAGAAAGGTATTACTGCTGAAGGAGCGATTAACTTAAGAGAGGAAACGACGCATATTCTTACCCATTGCAATCCACATGATGCTACGACAAATTCAGAAACAACGCATCTAGTAGTTGGCTATGTTCAAAGTGGAAAAACTATGTCATTCACAGCGTTGACAGCATTAGCATTAGACAATGGATATCGTGTGATAGTATTTTTGGCAGGCACAAAAAACAATCTATTAGATCAAACATCAAAAAGATTACGTAAAGACCTTATTGATGGCGTTATAGCAAATAACGATTATTATAAAATTCATGTGAACCCTACTGCAGATGCAAAAGAAGAAATTGCAGGCCATATTGAATCCTCTGAAAAACCTATCATTCTTATTCCTATTTTAAAACAGTATACTCATATTAACAGATTGACTGAACTATTTAAGAGTTATGACTTTAAAAATGCAATGACTAATGAAACTGTACTTATCATAGATGATGAAGCTGATCAGGCTTCACTGAACAGTTACGGACGTAAAAACAGTAAAAAAGACGAAGATGAAGACCCTGAAGCTTCACGCACTTACGAATCTATTCTTAAAATGCGAGCCGCATTGCCTGGAAATTCTTTCATTCAATATACAGCCACTCCACAAGCGAATATATTAATTAGTATGCGTGACATGCTTTCACCAAAAAGTCATACACTTTTAACACCAGGTGAAGGATATATAGGAGGCAAATTGTTTTTTGGCAAAGGCAAAAATAATGAATTATACAATGGTCAACTGATTTGCGAAATCCCCGAAGGACAAGTCTTTCATAAAAAAAGAAATGTTTTAACGAAAATGCCTCAATCACTGAAAGACGCCCTTATGCTTCATATAATGGCTGTAGCAATCATAGTTAAATTTCTTAAAGTTGAGGATATCTTTTTTTTATCGATGATGGTACATCCGGATGATACAAAAAAATGGAATAAAAAATTCAAAGAATGGATTGAAAGAGAACTTCATAACTGGAGAGTTGCTTTAAAAAAGCCGATAGGCCAAGATGACAGAGAAGATCTCTTATCTCGATTCAGAAATTTATTTCCACAAGCCGTCAAATTCTATACTGACGAAGAAAAACCGACATTTGAACAAATAGAGCCGTATATTTCTGATATCATCAATGACAAAAAAGTATGGCTTGTCAATACAGACAAAGATGCTGAAACTGAAATAGAATGGAATAATTTTAAAATGCACATTCTTGTTGGAGCTCAAATGCTTAATCGTGGTTTTACAATTGAAAACCTAGCTACAACTTATATGCCTCGTTATACCCTTGGTCCAACTAATGCTGACACGATAGAGCAGCGTTGTCGTTTCTTTGGATATAAAAAAGATTATATAGAATCATGCCGTATTTTTTTGCCCAAAAATTCAATTGAAGAATATAAAGCTTATGTTGATCATGAAGAAGAACTACGTTCCATGTTGAAAACATGTGATACCTTGGCTGCTGTAGAACACAAAATATTACTTTCGCCACGATTACGACCCACACGACAAAATGTTCTCCCTGTTTATGTTGTAAATTCAAAACTTATTGGTATGCAAGGCCTTCAGGCTTTTGCCAGCAAATCAATTATCGAAGAAAACGACCGTTTGGTAGAAACCTTTCTTAAACAACATGAAAATGATTTTGATATTTTTTTCAACTATAATACGGATGAACGTACACACAAAGGATTTAAATTACCTATTGATCAGGCAATAGAGTTTTTAAGTGATTTCAGGTTGGGTTTTCCTGATGTATTGCGGAAGGTTAATACCATTCGCTATTTAAAATACCTATCGAGTGAGGATAATGACAATCCTTTGAAATATGTTTATTTTATTCAAATGGCGTACAAGGCTCCGAATCGTAAGCGTAGTTTTGACAACGAGAAACTCAGACTTGCTGCTAATACAGGAATATTTGCTGGTCCAAGTAGAGAGGGAGATTCATCAAATTACCTTGGCGACAGTAAAATAGTTGGTGGTGAAGATACGATTTCTATTCAACTCCATCATTTCTTACTCAAACCTGTACCGATTGATTTTCCACGAAATGCATATACGATAGCGATATATTATCCGCCAAAGTTGGCTGTTAATTATTGCGCAAATTTAGGGAGCAGTCAAAATGTCGAATTTGAAGAGGAAACAGAAGATGATGAATAATGAACTATATTATATAAATTATGGAAAGTGATTCAATATTTAAGCAATTTAAGACCCTCGTAAAAAATGCAAACTGCGAAGAGTCTTTTAATGTGATTCCGCTACTTGATATGCCTCATAAATTAGGCGTTTCAAAAGAAGGATATCCTAAATTTTTCGTTTCCACGAATGATTCTGTATCTGCAATACAAAACATTATTTTGGAAATACTCTCTATTGAATATAATCTTTCTTGTTCAATCATTGAAAATGGACAAGTTGTAAAAAAGGAAAAATTCTCTATAATAACCTTACGAACTTTAGAAGCATCACTACAATCTTACTTCATTGATATTTTTATAATGATGCTAAAAAAGTTACCAAACATTCCATCTAAAAGAGAATTATCAGTTGAGGTTGAAAATCTGATCACCATCTTTTCAGCACTAAATAAACCTCCAAGACAGAAGATACAAGGATTATGGGCAGAATTACTGGTTATTGAAAACAGTAAAGATCCTGCACTGCTAATAAAAGCTTGGCATGAATCTCCGTCTTCAAAATATGATTTCACATTGGGTAAAGACAAAATTGAAGTCAAAAGCACTTCGGCAGAAGGGCGAATACATCATTTTTCTTTAGACCAACTGAACATTTCAGCAAATTCACAATTACTTGTTGCCTCAATAATTGTACGAGAATCAGGGCAAGGAGAAAGCGGGCTTTCTATACAGGATTTATATGACAAAATATGTCTACGAGTATCATCTATAGACTTAAGACTTCACCTATATTCAGTAATAGCAGATACGATAGGAAGTGATCTATCAAAAATAAAAAACACTTATTTTGATTACATTGAGGCATCTGATTCACTTGCATTCTATAATGCAAATGATGTTCCTCATATTGACAGCAGTGCGATACCTCAGTTTGTTTCTGATGTGAAGTTTATTAGTGACATGACGAATGTAACAGACATTAAAAACTCTAAATCAAAATTTGACCGAACAAAAAGTCCACTTTATATGAGTCTATTCTAATTTAATAAAATATGAATGAGTTAGTAGAACCCGCAAGATTAAAAGAACTATTAGATGAAGTTCTATCCAAATCTGATGCATATAAACATATAGAAGGAATTAATCCTTGTAGAATTTCATTTAATAAGATAGAATACTACATTTATATCAAAAACATAACATCATCAGCATTTCCTAATGGAAATGCTGATATAACTCGTATTCAGTTACCTAGGAAAGAATTATTTGATTCAATTAAAGAATCTAACATTCCATTTATCTTACTCGGATACGATGCTGAAAATGATGTATTTTCCACTTGGGATCCTTCGTTCATAAAGGAAAGACTAAATATTACAGAAAATGTATCATGTTATTCGAGAATGTCTTCACAAATTTCAGCTAATATAACTTCACACTTAATAATTCTCAAATTAAGCAACGGCTCTAATGTTATAATTTTTCCTCGTAAACTTATAACTTTGTATTTAAAAAACATAAATACTTATTTTCCAAATATAGGCATAAACAATAATTCAGATACAGTTGAAAATAGAAATGAGACAAATAACAAAGCATTCAAAGAATTAATAGATACAAAAAATATAGTAGGATATACTAAATTCTTAGAATCATTTGAATTTTCAAAAAAAGATGTATATGAATACCGTAGAGCTATACGGACATTTATATATGACAATTATTTTAAGCGGAACAAAGAGCTATTTACAAAATATAATTCTGTAATAGAATATAGAAAAGCAATTGATCCATTTCTTAAAACTAAAGAATTAATAAAGCTAAACAAGAAAAGGCCTATAAATTATTCAGTAGCATTAGAGAAATATGTAAGTTTCTTGATATATAATGAAAATACTGAAAACATAATTGATGTAGAAAAAGAGAAATCAAATTCAGTATTTTCTAAAATAAGTGATAAAATTTTTGACTATTTCGTTGATAAAAACAATATTAAAGAATATCTTCCATATCTACAAAATAGAAAAATAGGCTTAAAAAAAACTATAAAATATATAACTATAATCATTCAACTACTACTTCATATCAACAATAACAAAAGCGCAGAGTATCTAAACATATTTCGTAAATGTTCAAAATTACAAAATTATAATACAGTATTATCTGAATTCGTTAACAGACCAGAAATTCTTGAATTACAATTGGGTGAAAAATATGATATATTAAATGATCTTGTATTCTACATAAGATTCTTACTAGAAGGCGATTATTATAAAGAATTAATTTCTAAAGCAGAAGAGTATTCGTCCAATACAAATTCAAATAATATTGATGCAGTTGAAGTTATTGCACCAACATATAATAATGAAGATGCTGACTGGGATGATAAATTCATTGATAGCAAAGGTAAGTTAACAAGGATCACGAACTCTAAATTGATAAATCTACTGAGTCCATGCTTAAATACTGAATACAAATCCATATCTAAAGCCTATCAAATAATAGAAAACTTCTATGGAGACCGTTTCAAAGAAATGGAAATGAGTGATTGGAAAAATTTGTTTGATCAAATAAACTGGAATGATCCATATTATATACCTTTCCGCTCTGATATAGAAACAAGGAAGAAGTGACATTTATTGTTAATTATTTGCAATAAATACAATCAAACGAATGATATCAATCATTGGATAAACATATTAAAAAAATAATCACCTAAATAACTAAATAGCTCATAAGGCCATGCCTAAATTAAATTTAAAAGTTCTATTACAAAATAAGAAGTTAAGTGCTTTTTATCACTATTTTTTAGATAAAATAATCAAAAAAAAACATTACTAACACGAATATCTTAATTTTGATAGACTAGCATACTGAAAATGTATGTGCCAGTATAATATTAACAAGTAAAGAAACAAGATAATGAACCCATATCAATACTCATCAACAATAAAGAATTTTTTTACTACAGACGAAAATTCTATCATAGGATACTTGACTGAAAACAATAACTTTGATTCTAGGAAAACGACTGTTGATTCCTGGATTGAGGAAATAAAGACATTGAAATTGGCTTTAAAAAATTATGCTTCAGATGAAGGATTCGTAGCATTCGAATACACTATTCCACGTGTGAATGGGCGTATCGATTGCATAGTGTGTTTATACAATATTATTTTTGTTCTTGAATTTAAGACAGGTGAAAGCCAAGATGTAAATATTGATAAAGGACAACTATTGCAATACGTTATGGACTTAAAGAATTTTCATTTTGAAAGTTATGATATTCCTTTAGTTCCAATGTGGGTCGTTCCAAATGCGGAGTTGCCTTTTCAAAAAATAAATAAGCCTGCCCATAATGATCATGTTTTAAAAGTTCTTGAGGTGAGTAATAAAACCATATCGCAGACTATTGATAACGTTTTGAAAATCGACTGGGGTATTTTAGAACCAGTTAATATGAATAACTGGCTGTTAAGTCCCTATTGTCCAACTTCAAATATTATAGAGGCTGCCAGAAAATTGTATGCAAATCATGACGTTACAGATATTAATCGTAGTGATTCTAAAGGTGAAGACTTGAAGAACACCACAGAAACATTACTGAATCTCATCCAAGAGGCAAAAGAAAAACAAGAAAAATACTTATGCCTTGTTACAGGAGTACCTGGTGCGGGAAAAACTTTGATCGGGTTATCTGTTGCCACCAGGCATCAAGACGAAGAACATAATAATCGTTCAGTATATCTTTCTGGCAACCGACCTTTGGTAATGGTTTTGCAAGAAGCTTTAACAAGAGATGCATTTAAGAAAAAAAAGAATGAACTTTTGAAACAACTTGATGAAATTACTGATAAAAATGAAAAGAAAGCATACAAGAAAGCACACGCTGTAACAAAAGCTAATATAGAATCACAAGTCAAACAATTTATCCAATTGGTTCCAAATTGGCGCAAAGAGTATCTTAAAGGTATCTGTGTAGCTGGTAAAGGTGATTCAGTGAAACTTGTCAAAGATGATAAATATCTATATAACGGAACTGGAGATTATTATATTCCTTACGATCATGTTTCGATATATGATGAAGCACAACGAACTTGGGATGCAAAGGAAAATTCGAACTATGTAAGGAAAAAAGAACAACATCTTAAAAATTTTCCGGAATGGTCAGAGCCTCATTTCCTTATTTCTTGCATGGACCGACATTCGGATTGGGCTGTTTATATTTGTTTAATAGGCAATGGTCAAGATATAAATCATGGTGAAGCAGGCACAAAAGAGTGGATAAATTCAATCAAACATTTTAAAAATTGGAAAGTGTTTGCTCCTTCAGACATTTTGAAAAACGATATTAAAAGTGAAGATGTAGAGGACATAAATATTTCTTTTATTGACAAACTCCATCTCAGTATAGATTTGCGTTCATTAAGAGCCGAAAATCTAGCTTCCTTTGTTGATAGCATTTTAAATATCCGAATCGAAAAGGCCCGGTCTTTTCTTAAGGAACTTGATAAATATCCTATAAGAATAACACGAGACTTACATGAAGCTAAACAATGGGTCAAAAATCACGCAAGAATTAATGAACGCTATGGAGCATTGGCTTCATCAAAAGGGCAAAGATTAAAACCCGATGCATTATCGTTACTGCCAGCCAATTCTTCCAAATCACAAGTAGTTCCATGGTTTTTAGGTGATAAAGACAAAGTCAATTCATCATTTTACATGGAAGACGTAGCGACTGAATTTCAAGTACAAGGATTGGAATTAGACTGGGCATGTGTAGCTTGGGACGCAGATCTTCAATTCAAAGATAATAGGTGGCAACACTACCAATTCAGAAGCAGCAAATGGGTAAATATCAATCAAGAAAAAATCAGAAGATACCAGATCAATGCTTATCGTGTAATTTTGACTCGTGCTCGCAGAGGAATGATCATTTATGTACCACTTGGTGATTCAGAAGATAGAACTCGAAAATCATCTTATTATGACGGAATCTATAATTATTTACACGAGATTATTGGCATCAAGACTGTTTAATTAAAGTGCTGGGAGGAAAAGAAAAATTAGAGAGTTATCTCATTTTCCATATTCAATTTCTTTTTCAGCAACCTTCAAGCTTTCTTCTTCTCCAAAGGAATACTTCTTTGCCGCAATTTCCAAAAACGACCGGTTGATACAGTATTCAACTTCTTTCAATGTCTGTTGGCGAACTTTTGGCATCAGCTGGCATTCCCAAATAGTCATGATGTTCCATCCCATTTTCTTCAATTCATCATGCTCTTTCTTGTCGCGTTCCTGGTTCCGCTCAATCTTGGCCTTCCAGAAATCACTCCTTGTTTTGGGAATAACATAATATTTGCATCCTTCATGTCCATGCCAGAAACAACCGTTTACAAATATCACCGTATGATATTTTTTCAAAACAATGTCTGGTCTTCCAGGCAGTCTTTTCACATGAAGACGATAACGATAACCGCGGGCAAAAAGATATTTGCGCACAACCATTTCCGGCTTTGTGTCTATGCTTCTAATACGCGACATACAACGATGCCTTTGCTCAGGTGTCATCCGATCAGTCATCCATCAAAAATTATAGGGACAAAATTATAGATTATTATTCAGAAATGAATTGGTAAAGGTACATTTTCCTTTCATCTTAACTGTACGAGAAAGCCGAACGGTTACATCGTTTTAATAGAACCGAAACCGTAACCCCCACTCCGCCAAATGATCAAAAATTCACATCTTCCCCTTTAAAGCAACTCCTCTAACCCCATGATTCTCTATTCCATAATGCTTTTAAGCGTCGATAAAAGAATGATCCATTTAGTTATAAAATGATCTTTATCAGTTAGTTACAATCATTATTCATTTCTTTGCCTTGTCTAACAACAAGGGAAGAAGTTTAATGATGGCAGCAGCAATGAATTACATATCGAAGGATCAACACTTCATATTGTATGAAGGCGATTGCTGTCATGTTTTGAGAGAATTGGATTTCAAATTCGACATGATCTTTGCCGATCCACCCTATTTCCTCTCAAATGGAGGAATCAGTTGCCAGGCGGGAAAAATTGTCTGCGTGGATAAAGGCAATTGGGACAAAAGTTTCGGACTGGAGTACATCAATTCTTTCAACCACAACTGGATAAGCGCGTGTCGGGACAAACTGAAGGAGAACGGAACCATCTGGGTAAGCGGAACGTATCACAACATCTTCTCGGTTGCGAACCAACTGAATGAACTGGGATTCAAAATCCTGAACGTGATAACCTGGGCGAAAACCAATCCGCCTCCAAACATATCATGCCGCTATTTTACTTTCTCTACAGAGTTTGTCATCTGGGCACGAAAACAACCGAAGGTTCCACACATCTTCAACTACGATGTGATGAAACGTATCAACGGCAACAAACAGATGACCGACGTTTGGAATCTGCCGGCTATCGCTCCTTGGGAAAAACGATGCAGCAAACATCCGACGCAAAAACCGCTGTCGCTGCTCGTGCGCATCATCTTGGCAAGTACGAACAAAGGTGCCTGGATTCTGGACCCTTTTGCGGGAAGCAGCACAACGGGAATCGCGGCGAATCTTCTGGGAAGACGCTTTCTCGGCATCGAACAGGAAGAAGCGTTCGTCAACCTGAGCATAAAACGGAAGGAAGAGATTGAAGATATCAAAACGTTCAACGATTTCCGACGACGGATAAAAGATATCGCAATGCTTGAAAACCAACAGCACAGCCTTTTTGAAGAAGGAGAAATCGGATATGAGCTGCCGTTCTGAAGGAGACAAACTTGAACAATAATAAGTTAAATATCATTCTTCATATGAAAATAATTGTGGCAAAATTTGTAAACTGAAACCATACTGCGTAACTTTGCCACGTTGTTTAGAATTAACAGAAAAGGGAATAATTATGTTCAGTGAAAATTTAAAAGCCTTACGAAAGGCTAATGAACTTACACAAGAGCAAGTCGCAACCTATCTTGGTGTAATGCGTTCTGCTTATGCAAATTATGAGGCAGGTACTCGTAATATGCCTTTGGCTGAGATGCAAAAAGCGGCTGATTTGTTTGGTTGTTCACTTTCTACATTGTTAAGTGAAGATTCAAATGAAGTCAAGAATATTTTGCCTTTCGCTTTCCGCGCTGATGATTTAACGACAAGCGATCTTAACGAACTGGCCAATTTCAAGAAAGTTGCTTTGAATTATATCAAAATGTCCAATCTACTCAGAAATGGATAAATTAACTCTCGTAGCCGAAGATCTGGCCCGCAAATTTCGCTCCGATAAGGACTATAGCATGTCGGAGCCTATTATTGTAAAGACGCTTTTAACCAAATTGCACATCTTTACTATGTACAAGCCTTTGTCTGAAAACGCCTATGGATTATCCACTTGCTCAGCAGATAAGAAAGACAAATTCATTTTGGTTAATAGTGAAACATCAAAAGGCAGACAACATTTCACGATAGCTCATGAACTGTATCATCTATACTTAGATGAGAACCCGCACCCGCATATTTGTAGAAAAGATGGCAAAAAGGACAAGGCTGAGATTATGGCCGATGCCTTTGCGTCTGCCCTTCTTTTACCAATGGAAGGTGTATTAAAAACTATACCAAATAAAGAAATCACCAGCAGAAACGTCAGTCTTGCCACGGTTTTCTCTTTGGAACAATATTTCAGAGTTTCGCACCAATGTGTACTATACAGGCTGAAACACCTGGGTTTGATAACAGAGGAAGAACTGCAGTCCATGTTAAAAATAAAAATTCGTGAAGTTGCCCCGCAATATGGTATTTTCGATATGTCGCTATATGAAAAAGGCAATGAGAACGTCATCCTAAGTGATTATGGATTCAAAGCCAAGTCCTTATTTGACAATGAAAAGATCTCGGAGAGCCATTACAACCAACTAATGAAACTGATAAGTAATGGCGAAGAAAAAGGTTAAAATTCTCGTCGACTCTGATATCCTCATACACTTTGCAAAAGGTGGTGCCCTTTCATTCCTCCCGAGCATATTTCCTGAATATCAATATATCATATTGAGCACTGTATATGATGAAGTTAAGTCTCTTCATACACAACTTGACAATCAAATCAAATTTCTGAAGAACATTATGCTTGAAAAATTTGATCCAACCGGTGAGATGCTTCTTGAATTTGCCAACCTTAAAAATACATTTGGAGATGGAGAGAGTGCATGTATGGCTTATTGTAAATTCAATCATGATGTCGTTGGGAGCAGTAATCTTAAAGATATAAAAGAATACTGCATTGATAATAACATCACTTATGTCACAACACTTGATTTTTTGTACTATGCTTTCAGACGTAATATTCTTACTGCAGATGATTGCAACAAAATGATCCAAGATGTCCGTACTCACGGAAGCAAGTTGCCGGACATAAAGATTGAGGAATATGTCTGTTCTGTGGAGTTATAAAACAGGCAGGCTGTATTTTTTTTAAAACTTCAGGTGTGTTCTTGTACTCCTCAGTCGCTGCGCGACAGTTCCCTAATATAGAGGAGCCGTTTGTGGCAGTTAGCCTAGAGGAAAAACTTGCGGCAGAAGGAAGAAACTCCGTACGAAATGCACCATCTGCGCAGATATTACTGAAAAAGTATTACCTTTGTAAATAAGTAATATTATCAAGTAATCTCAAACATACAGTCTATGGAACAGAAAAGATTAACCTTTTGGAAAATATGGCCGATGATGGGGCTTTGCCTTATGCTCGGATTCACGGCGGCACAGGTGAAGGCACAAGAACCTAATGAAGCTAATTATGACGAGAGCAAGGTGCCGCAGTTCACGCTGCCCGACTTGCTGAAATGTAATAACGGACAGGAGATTATGACCGCCGAACAGTGGGAAGCTTTGCGCCGACCGGAACTGATGACGATCTTCACCGAACAGATGTTTGGGAAAATGCCGACAGACAAGGTCGATGTGACCTACAATAAACTCGATGATAATCACAGCGCTATCGATGGAAGCGCTACTCGCAAACAAATAGAAATGACTTTCACGCACAATGGCGTCGAACATAAGGCTCTGCTCCTGATGTATCTCCCGAACCAGATAAAAGTGCCCGTTGCCGTGTTCTTCGGATGCAACTTCCAAGGCAACCAGAGCATCAGCGACGACCCGGATATCATCACTTCGACGAACTCGAAAGCTGCACGAGGAGCAGCCAAATCGCGATGGCCGATATCAAAAATCATTGATGCTGGCTATGGCGTCGCTACCGTATGGTATTTCGATTTCTTCCCGGATCAGAAAGATGGACAGAACGGAAGCATCCTCACCCTCTTCGGGAAAAACAACGCCGACGAACTGGCTCCGGACGAAGGACAGGCTATCGCCGCATGGTCGTGGGGCGTCAGCCGTGTGATGGACTATTTTGAGACCGACAAACAGATCGATGCAAAGAAAATCATGCTGCTAGGACATTCAAGACTCGGAAAGACCGCACTATGGGCAGGCGCGCAGGATCAGCGTTTCGCTATCGTCATCTCCAACGAATCGGGATGCGGAGGCGCGGCACTGTCGAAAAGGGCGTTCGGAGAAACGGTGAACCGCATCAACAACTCCTTCCCGCACTGGTTCTGCAAGAACTTCAGAAAATACAACCACAACGAATCGGCTCTGCCGTTCGACCAGCATGAACTGATTGCTCTTATCGCACCGCGCCCCGTGTATGTGGCAAGCGCCGTGGGCGACCAATGGAGCGATCCGAAAGGCGAATTTCTGAGTGCCTACTATGCCGGACCGATATATAAACTCTATGGTTACAAAGGACTGGAGACTGACGTGATGCCGGCTATAGAAAAGCCTGAACAAAATCGGGTGGCATATCATATACGCAATGGAAAACATGACGTCACCGATTTTGACTGGGACAATTATATCAAATTTGCCGACAAATGGTTGAAATAAATTCGTTCAAGCTTGCATATCAAATAATTATTTCGTTACTTTGCACCCGCTTTACGTAATCTCTGGCGGAATACGTAGTCCGTTATATTGCGTTTCAACAAAATAATAAAACAAATAAAAAGCTATAAGACAATGGATTTAATTAAAGTTGCAGAAGAAGCGTTCGCTACTGAAAAGAAGAATTTTCCTGCTTTTAAGAGTGGCGATACCGTTACGGTTGCATACCGTATCAAAGAAGGTAACAAGGAACGTATCCAGCAGTACAGAGGCGTTGTAATCAGCATTACGGGCCATGGCGAAAAGAAACGTTTCACAGTTCGCAAGATGACTGAGAATGTTGGCGTTGAAAGAATTTTCCCGATGGATTCACCGTTCATCGAAAGTATCGACTTGAACAAGGTTGGTAAAGTTCGTCGCGCTAAATTGTATTACTTGCGTAATCTTACCGGTAAAAAGGCAAGAATCAAAGAGAAGAGAATCTGATTTTTCTACCTCAAATAGATACAAAAAAGGCTGCTTGATCATTTCGGGCAGCCTTTTCTGTGATACAGGCATTCATTGCCTTGGCGTTTCGCCGGCGAATATTGCCGTTTCGTCGATTATTGTTTGAGCCCCGAATGCCTTTTAGTACCTTTGTCTCAAGAAAGGATGAAAGCTATGAAGAGAAACGATTTTTTTATCGGATTCACAATCTCAGTACTATTGAGCATCTTCGTCAACTCGGCGATACTCATGCATAAGGCTTTTGACCCCAACAACCAGTATCAGCACTTCGTCTCTTTCGAGAACTTCTTCCTCTTCTTCGCACTGATATGGTTCTTCGTGCTGCCGATGGTGCTGTTCCTCGTCAATTATGAAGTGTACAGACTGGGAGAACGCTGGTTCCATCACATCGAATACAAAAGCATCCTGCTGTCGATCGTCGTCAGCTGCGCGATCTCGATGGGCGCACTCAGATGCTATCCGGCTGTTTACACATCGCTGCTGGAAAACTTCGGACCCGAGAATGTAAAGGAATATTTGGAGCAACCGCCGCAGATCAAAAACGGTTTCCCGCCGCATCATCATATGTTTCCGCACGAAAGACACGAGCAGAACAGACTTTTCCCGAAGCCGATGCCGCCATTCATGCATCCGCTGTTTATGGAACACTTGATTATCCTGCTCACTGTCATCCTAAGCGTTTCGCTCATAAGACTCTTGAAAGGAAAGCAACAGATGGAACTGGAGATGGAACAGCTGAAGACGGAAAAAATACAGACGTCGTACAACGCGCTGATGGGACAAATCAATCCGCACTTCCTCTTCAATTCGCTCAACGGACTGAACTCGCTCATACAGAATGACGAAAAAGAAAGGACGCTGACTTATCTCGGAGAACTGTCGAACGTGTTCAGATACATCCTGCAAAGCAACAACAAAGAAACCGTGACGCTCGCCGAAGAACTGGAGTTCGTCAAGGCTTACACTTATCTGCTGGGCGTGCGCTACGAAGGCAAACTGTTCTTCTCGATACAGGCGGATCAGAAACTGCTGCTCTGGTATCTGCCGATACTGAGCATCCTGCCGCTGATTGAGAACGCAGTGAAACACAACACGATAAGCAAGCAGTCGCCACTGCGCATTGATATTTATACGACAGCCGACAACGAGCTGATCGTGTCCAACCATATCCAGCCCAAAATAGAAGAAGACAGCAAAGGCGGTCTGGGACTGAAGAACCTTTGGGGAAGATATCGCCTGCTCACGGGAAAAGATATCGCCATCTCAAACAGAAACGAATATTTTAAAGTGACACTTCCTTTACTTAATGCACCGGTAAAAAAATGAAAGCTGTAATTATTGAAGACGAAACGGCGGCAGTCATCAGTCTGAAAGCCGTACTGGGACAAAACAGCGTGATGCCCGTCGAAATTGTTGCCGAACTGGAAAGCATCAACGAGAGCGTGGAATATTTTCGGTCGGCACCGAATCCTGACGTTATCTTCATGGATATCCATCTGGCAGACGGTCTGGCTTTTAAGATTTTCGAGCTGGTTGAAATCAACGCTCCGGTCATCTTCACGACGGCTTACGACGAATATGCCTTGCAGGCTTTCCAGGTGAGCAGCATCGATTATCTGCTGAAACCGGTGACGCAGACTTCGCTCGAAAGGGCTTTGAGGAAACTGTATCTGTTCAGTCCCGAAGAGCGCGATGAACATATCAAGCAGACAAACAGCACGTTCCAGCCGAACAGGATGATCAAGAGCCTGCTGGTGATGCTCCCGGACAAGTTCTATCCGCTGCCGACAGAGAACATCCTGTATTTCTATACGGCAAACGAAAAAGTGACCGCCTACACGTCCGACGGAAGACAGCATCCGATAGACAGGACGCTGGACACGCTGAGCGAACAGCTCGACGGTCAACAGTTCTTCCGGGCAAACCGGCAGTTTATCATCGCACGTAAAGCCATCAAGGATATCGATCTTTGGTTCGGTAGCAGATTGTCAGTGAATCTGACGGTTCAGGTACCGGAACGCATCATTATCAGCAAAACGAAAACACCGATGTTTAAAAAATGGATATTGGCAGAAGATTAATGTCATTTCACCGACTGCATCGTTGGCGTTTCCCTTCCCCTATCGGGCGATTCACCGACTAAAATTACCCAATTATCGGCGCTTAACCTTTCTTCACCGAAATAGCCCTTTACTTTGCTGCAAATCAAAAATAAGGAGAGAAGCACTATGTTAAAATGTATCACTTTCGATGGAGACACTTCAACGTTGAACACGCTGATGGGTTATTTTGAAAAGTTGGACAAAGCTTTGAATGAAGTACATGACGTACTGAACAAAGAGCAGAGCGAACAACCTATATTCGTTCGCGAAGGAGCAAGAATCATCCGGTTGCACAGAGAAGATATTCTGTATCTGGAAGGTTATGGCGACTATGTGAAGATTCATTGCTGCAACAGCAAGCCGCTCCTGTCACAAATAAGCCTCAAACGTTTTGAAGAGAAGTTGGACAACAGCCAGTTCTGTCGCGTCCACCGCTCGTATATCGTGGCACTATCCCAAATCAATTATATAGAACGCAAGCGCATCCGCATCGGAACGGACATGATTCCAATCAGTGATTCTTATCTGCCCGCACTGATGCACCGCATTGCGTTACCAGACTGAACTGTAGGAATTTTTCCTACAGTTTTGCTCTGTACATCAGTTCACTTAATGTGTACGTGATTGTGATGCCCGTCCAGTTACGTTGCAATGCCTTCTGATTCAATTTCAACTGATCATAGAAGAGCGACAGGTTGATGCGGCCGCTCAACACCGGGAATCCCATTCCTGCGGTAACCCGGATAGAATAGCCTGATTGAGAATTGACATGCAGATAGGGAGTCGAAACATCGAGTCCCAGCTTATACTGCGTGCGACGCCAGAAATGCTCGGATGTATATTTGGCCGGATAATAGGTTGTACCGAGTTTCAATGAATGTGTATCATGGAAAGTGATACGGCTGTCGTTTGAGACGAGGGTGCTGTATTTCTGATACAGATAATCGAGTGCATAAGTCCATTGCTTATACTGGAGCGAAGCGCCGCCGCCAATGAACATCGGAAGCTTCTCCTTGAGATCATTCATCGGATAATCGGTTGCAGTCGTGGCTGTCGATCCGGTAGAACTGCTGGTACTTGTCGTGCTGCTCGTTGCATAAATGGTTTTCGAACGGCCCAATGACAAGTTTTGAGGAACGCCGTAAACGGCTCCGGCAGTCAACATCATATCTTTGCCCAAACGGCGTTGATACTGCAATCCGCCATCCACGGTGAATGTGCGACCGGTCAGTTTCTGCTTCTCGTACATCGTTCCCTGCGTCTCGGTTTCGGTAATATTGCCGAACACATAGTTCACATTGACACCCAACGACAATGAAGGCAGTATGCGGAAGGCATTCGAAAGCCGCAGTTTGGAGAATCCGCCATTGCCTTCGAAAGTGCTGCTGTAATAGGAACCGGGCGAGCCTTCCAAGGGTTCGGTGGACTGGAAATAATAGCCCACAGAGCTGTAAGGCATCAGTCCGACAGCCAAATACCAGCGGTTGTACATCCGCGCGCCTAACGAGAAATGACCGAAATTGCCGGTGAAAGCATTGTTGCCATCGCCCTTGGATTTGTAGTTCTCCCATTTCAGGAAAGCCGACGCCTCAGAAAAAAGATGCATGCTGTCCAATGCTGTCAACGCCGCCGGATTCGTCGTATTGATCAGATCATTGCCGCGCATGCCGTAGGCAACACCGCCCATTCCGGCATTATAACCGAACAAGCCTTCATCGATCTCGCCTATTCCGAACATGGAATAAGGAGACGAGGTCATCACATTTTGTGCCGACAAGCAGATGGATGTGCAGAGGAATGACAGGACAAAATATATTTTATGCTTTCTATTAGTAACTTCCATATACCTTATAAATTAGTTGTAATACAATAGGCGATTTGCCTTTCTGGTCGCTGACGGTCAGATTCCTGAATGTTTTTGTATATTCGTCTTCGTTGAAAACAAGCTGCAGGTTGTGCTTGTACATTCCGAAAGTGCCCAGTTCTTCCTGCATGAACGTTGTCACATCAAACGAATAATATGTATTTTCAGCAAATGTTTCATCTTTGACTAATGTGCCTCCCTGCACTTCCGATCCGAGATAATCCTTTACAGAAGAGGTAACTACATTGTTTTCATCTGTAATATACAGGAAGATGCTGTCAGGCAATGCATTGAAAGCGGAATAGGTTCCTACTTCGGGATAGATCTTCAAATAGGCCGATTCGATGGAGACGCGCTTCCCCTGATTCAATATATTGTTGAGATAAGGGAATTTCAAGCGGGTGAACCATCCTATTCCACCGAAAAGCATGCCACGATTGCCCAAATTCTCAGACGAGACTTCCACATTCTTATATGGCAAGCCATTGAGCAATGTGCCTGAGCGGTCATGATCAATATGATAGAACTCGTTGGAGGTGTTCGGACTAATCACACATTCCTTTGGAACTTTCAACTCACCGGCCACGTGATAACGGATGATGATGGACGCAGCTGTATCATCAACGGCAAATGAAAAAAGTGCATTGCAATTGGTTTGCGAAGGAACAAGCGCAAATCCTTTGAAATACTCTTCAAAATGATCGGAAGAGACCATCTGATCATTATTATGCAGGCGCGTGAGCAAATCGTTGCCCATCGCATCCGGCAAGCGCACTTCAATCTTGTTGTCCTCGGCATTGTCCTTCGGACGGAATCTAAAGGAAACAAACGCTTCCGGATCGTATGCGAATGATGCGTTATTGTACAAATAGCCATAATCATTCAAAACGACCTTCTGCAAAATACGATGCAAAGAAAAATATTGGTACTTGGTCGTGTCGCCGATAGAATAATTATTGTATTTGAGAACAAAGATCAATGAATCCAAAACAAGCGTTTCATCCGCATCCGAAGTTAACGATGGCGTAGAATAAGGAATATAGGCAGTCGAAGAAACAGTTCCCCAAAGAGAATGTGTGTATCGGCCAACTAATGCGACCCCTTTTCCACTCGTTTCCAATGAATCGATCATCGAAGAAGAAACAATTACGGTGCTTGTATCAGTAGAAATATTACGGAAAGAAGTATCTACAAGATTCTCTCCATAAGTATTACTCTCATCATAACACGAATAGAAACAACATGCTACGATAAAAAAGAACAAGATAAATAAAAATTTATTCATATATTTGTTTACAATATTGTAATTTGTACGTATATTTGTAGTGCAAAAGAGATTAAATACTTTCTAACCTGCAAGAAAAACCTGTAAACAAGGTTTTTTATTCGGTTAACGAGGAATTTATATGGATTAAAGGTTATTTTGGCATTTTCGGGGTTTCATATTTGCTTTCACCCGATGCTTGGCCCAGTTCATCGGAAAGTTTGGGCAGTTTGTCGATTTAATTTGTGTAAGGACGAAAAGACCTGTTCTTTTGTACCAGAAATTAATTAGAGAAAGCAAATATGATAACGAAAAAGAATTTATACATATACTTAATAGCTTTTTTACCGCTGATTATTGCTTCATGCAGTAGTGATGATGATGATAACTTAATTGGTAATTGGGTGAGAGTTTCGGATTTCGATGGATTGGCACGAAGTGATGCCTCTTCATTTACAATCGGCAGTAAAGGTTATATAGTATGTGGATACGACGGAAAGAAGCGTCTTTCCGATCTATGGGAATACAATATGGATACTGATTCATGGACTCAGAAAGCAGACTTTCCGGGTATTGCCAGGAATTCAGCCACAGCGTTTGCCGTAGATGATAAAGGATATTTTGGTACAGGATATGATGGTGAAAACTATTTGAACGATTTTTATGAGTATAACCCATCGAGTAATACGTGGACAAAAAAAGCCGATTTTCCTGGCACAGCACGTTATGGTGCAGTTGCTTTTGGCGTTTCGGGTAAAGGATATGTAGGAGCCGGATATGACGGCAACTATCTCAAAGATTTCTATTCCTACAATCCATCCAGCGGTACGTGGACACAAATAACCAGTATTGGTGGAACCAAACGCATGGGAGCTACAAGTTTTGTCATTAATAATGAAGCGTATGTTTGTTGCGGTGTAAACAATGGCACTTATGTTGACGATTTTTGGAAATTCAATCCGTCAACAGGCAATTGGACGCAACTGCGTGATATAAGCAATTCTTCTGATGATGATTATGATGATGATTATGAGATCACGCGTACAAATGCAAATGCAATCGTTATTGACGGCGTCGCATTCGTAACATGCGGTGAACAAAGTGGCGTTCGCAGCGATACTTGGAAGTATTATCCTTCCACAGATTTATGGGAACAGGTACACGATTTCAAAGGAACAACACGTACAGTGGCAGTTTCTTTTACAAATGGAACTAGAGGCTTTATTGCAACGGGGAAGAGTAGCACATACCGCTTTGATGATATCTGGGAATTGCATCCTAATGAGTATGACCCGGATGATGATTAATGTGATGATGAAATGAAAGGTAAAAAGATTATCAAGGTTATCGCAGGTTTAGCGCTGCTTTCGTTGCTTCTTTCCTTGTTTTACTTTCACGGTAGAGAAATGGGGTCTCGCCGTGGCCAGCAACTGGAGTTGCAAACGTTTCAATTGCGGAATGGATGGGGATATAAGATTTTGTTGAATAGTAAGACGTTGATTTATCAACCTACCATTCCTGCAATTGATACGATTAAGGCTTTTCCCAATGAGAAAAGCGCCCGTAAAACCGGGGAAATAGTTATGAATAGATTAAAAAGAAATAAAGACTTTTCAATAACAACAGATGATTTAAAACATTCACTCTCTGATTAAAAAAGAAGATTTTTTCGACACACTAGAGAAGGTCGGCCAGCGATGGTAGACCTTCTTGCTTTTTATATATAGGCTTCTTTTTTATATATTCATTTTTAAGAACGCTATCGTTCTGAATTATTGGAGCAGTGGCGAGCGTTCCTTCTTTATTATCATGCTTCGCTTTAAAAACGCTATCGTCTAAAGTTTTGGGATCAGTGGGGAGCGTCCTGTTTTATAAATTTTTGCTTTGCTTCAAAAACGCCTTCGTTCTGAATTTTGAGAACAGTGGCGGGCGTTCCTTCTTTATTATCAAGCTTCGCTTTAAAAACGCTATCGTCTAAAGTTTTGGGGATCAGTGGCGAGCGTCCTGTTATATAAATTTATGCTTCGCTTCAAAAACGCCTTCGTTCTGAATTTTGAGATCAGTGGCGGGCGTTCCCTCTTTTATATACTTGGTGTTGTGAAATAAAAAAAGTATATACTTTGTGTTGTGAAAGTATATACTTCAGATATATAAAAGTATATACTTTTTAAACGGCAAGTATATACTTACTTAAAAGAACAATCAATGCTTATATTTTAGCATATCCATAGACAGCCAAATCGCCCAGCTCCTCCTCGATTCGAAGCAACTGATTATATTTGGCCATTCGATCAGTACGACTTAATGAGCCGGTCTTGATCTGTCCGGAATTTGTTGCAACGGCAATATCTGCGATTGTTGAATCTTCGGTCTCACCAGAACGATGCGATGTCACAGTGCTATATCCATTGCGATGAGCCATCTCGATGGCATCCAATGTTTCGGTCAGTGTTCCAATCTGATTGACCTTGATCAAAATAGCATTGGCACAACCATTTGCAATACCTTTCTTTAAGAACTCAACATTCGTTACAAAAAGATCGTCGCCTACAAGCTGGCACTTGCTTCCTAAAGCTTTAGTAAGAAGTTTCCAACCATCCCAGTCGTTTTCGTCCATGCCGTCTTCAATAGAATCGATTGGATATTTCTCAACCAAAGATGATAAATAATCAACCTGCTCTTGAGCATTACGCTTTGCTCCTTTGGCTCCCTCAAACTTCGTATAATCATAAATTCCATCATGATAATACTCTGATGCAGCACAATCCATGGCAATCATAACATCTTTTCCAGGAACGTAACCGGCTGCGCTTATTGCTTTCATAATCGAATTCAATGCGTCTTCCGTTCCATCCAAAGAAGGAGCGAAACCGCCTTCATCGCCTACAGCTGTACTCAGTCCTCTATCTTTAAGGACTTTTTTCAATGCATGGAAAACTTCGGCACCCATTCGCAATCCTTCATGGAAACTCTTTGCGCCAACTGGGCGGATCATAAATTCCTGAAAAGCGATCGGAGCATCCGAATGCGAACCGCCATTGATAATATTCATCATGGGAACAGGCAAAACGTAGGCATTTGTTCCTCCGATATAACGATATAATGGCAAACCAAGATAATTGGCTGCAGCTTTTGCAACAGCAAGAGAAACGCCTAAAATGGCATTCGCACCAAGTTTCGATTTAGTTTTCGTGCCATCTAATTGGCGCATTTTTGAATCGATCTCACGCTGATTCAAGGCACTCATTCCTAAAAGAGCCGGAGCAATAATATTATTTACATTCTCAACTGCTTTTAAAACACCTTTTCCCCCATATCTGCTCTTGTCGCCGTCACGAAGCTCAATAGCTTCATTTTCGCCGGTTGAAGCTCCAGAAGGAACGGCAGCTCTACCAAAAGCTCCCGATGCTAAAGAAACATCTACTTCAACGGTTGGATTTCCACGAGAATCAAGAATCTCACGAGCTAATACTTTTACAATTTCCATAATTCAATCAATTAATAGTTATCAGTTAAATAACAATTATATAACAGCAATGTTGATAGACAAAATGAATATTAAGATAAGAAACATCAATAAAAAAAGCCGTGATCGCTATGATCACAGCTTTTCTGAATATGCTAAAATAAATTTATTCTTTATTTTCTGCTGCTTTATCAGCTGCTTCTGCTGCTGGAGCTTCGGTAACTGGTGCTTCACTAGCTTCTGCTGCCGGAACTGCCTCTGGAGTTTCAGCTGCAGTAGCGCCCTTCTTGCGAGAACGTCTTGTCTTTGCTGCCTTCTTTACGGTTGCAGTCTTCAACATGTTTTCATTGTAATCAACGAATTCAATAAAACACATTGATGCGTTATCACCTAAGCGATTACCTGTCTTTAAAATACGGGTATATCCGCCTGGACGATCAGCAACTTTCTGAGAGATCTGTTTAAATAACTCCGTTACAGCAAATTTGTCTTGCAAATTACTGAATACCACACGTCTAGAGTGAGTAGTATCCTCCTTAGACTTTGTGATAAGTGGTTCTACAAATTTACGAAGCTCTTTCGCTTTAGCCAACGTTGTAAAAATTCTTTTGTGTTTAATCAAAGAACAGGCCATGTTGGAAAGCATAGCACTCCGGTGAGTATTTGTACGTCCTAAATGATTGAATTTCTTATTATGTCTCATCGCTATACTTACTCTTTATCCAATTTATACTTTGTGATATCCATACCGAATGAAAGGTTCAAACTTTCAAGCAGTTCATCCAATTCGGTAAGAGATTTCTTACCAAAGTTGCGGAACTTTAACAAATCGTTCTTATTGAACTTAACCAATTCACCCAATGTTTCAACATCTGCCGCCTTCAAGCAATTCAAAGCACGAACAGAAAGATCCATGTCTGAAAGTTTGGTCTTCAGCAACTGGCGCATGTGAAGAACTTCTTCATCAAACTCCTCATTGCCTTCCGTATCAACAGTTTCAATTGCAATCTTCTCATCTGAGAACAACATGAAATGATGAATCAAAATCTTAGCTGCCTCTTTGAGAGCTTCCTTAGGATGAATCGAACCATCTGTAGTAATTTCAATAATCAACTTTTCGTAGTCCGTCTTTTGTTCAACACGGAAATTTTCAATTGAATATTTTACATTACGTATTGGTGTATAAATAGAGTCAATGGCTATCACATGCATGTCAGCATTGGGATCTCTATTTTCATCAGCAGGAACATATCCACGTCCCTTATTAATGTTCAACTCAATCTGAAAACTTGCGTTTGGATCCAAACGACAAATAACTAAATCGGGATTCAAAATTTCAAATCCAGTCAGTTGTTTACCAATATCACCAGCTTTGAACACTTCCGAGCCCGAGACAGTAATATTGACTTTTTCATTCTCGATGTCGTCTACAATATGTTTAAATCTTACTTGTTTCAGATTTAAAATAATGTTTGTCACATCCTCCATTACACCAGGTATAGTATCAAATTCATGATCAACACCATCAATTTTAATGGATGTAATGGCAAAACCTTCAAGCGACGACAAAAGAATACGGCGCAGGGCATTACCAATAGTAATACCATAGCCAGGTTCCAACGGACGAAATTCAAATTTTCCGAAGAAATTGTCCGCTTCCAACATTAATACTTTATCGGGTTTTTGAAATGCTAATATCGCCATGGAAATCAATTATTATTTAGAATACAATTCTACGATCAACTGCTCTTTAATATTTTCAGGAATATCAGTTCTTTCAGGCATATGCAGTAATTTTCCGCTTAAAGAAGACTGATCCCACTCAAGCCAAGGATACTTGCTGTGATTNAANCCAGNNAGAGCTGCNTCGGCAATCAACACTTCAAGAGACTTAGACTTTTCCCTTACTCCTATAATTTGACCTGCTTTTACAGAGAACGATGGGATGTTTACAACATCACCGTCAACTGTAATATGTCTGTGGGAAACCAACTGACGAGCAGCAGCTCTTGAAGGAGCTATTCCCAAACGGAATACAATATTGTCTAAACGGCATTCCAACAATTGAAGTAAAACTTCACCAGTAATACCTTTAGAGCTAGATGCTTTTTCAAACAAATTTCTAAACTGTCTTTCTAATACACCGTATGTATATTTAGCCTTCTGCTTTTCACGAAGCTGTGTACCGTACTCAGAAGTTTTCCGCTTATGAGCGTTTCCATGCTGTCCAGGAGGATAGTTCTTTTTTGAAAGAACTTTATCTGCTCCAAATATAGGCTCACCAAACTTACGGGCAATTCTTGTTTTTGGTCCAGTATATCTTGCCATTTTTTTATTATTTTAAATGTTCTGTATGAATAAAGAACTGTGCAGCCGCGATTACAGAGAGGATAAGGTCTTTTGTAATCTATTCACGTTTCTCAATTCAATGCACAAGAAACAATAGTTAATTAAACTCTTCTCTTTTTAGGAGGACGACATCCGTTATGTGGAAGTGGTGTAACATCGATAATCTCTGTTACTTCAATACCTGCACCATGAATGGTTCTAATAGCAGATTCACGTCCGTTACCCGGTCCTTTAACATAAACTTTGACCTTTCTCAAACCAAGGTCAAAAGCTACTTTTGCACAATCTTGTGCAGCCATCTGTGCTGCATAAGGAGTATTCTTCTTTGAACTTCTAAAGCCCATCTTACCAGCTGAAGACCAGCTAATAACCTGTCCATCACTATTCGCTAAAGATACAATGATATTATTAAAAGAAGAATGAATATGAGCTTGACCGTAAGCGTCAACTTTTACGTTTCTCTTCTTTGCTGCGACTATTTTCTTTGCCATATCAATTCTTATTATTTAGTAGCTTTTTTCTTATTTGCAACAGTTTTCTTCTTACCCTTACGAGTACGAGCATTGTTCTTTGTGCTCTGACCTCTTACAGGTAATCCTATACGATGACGGACACCTCTATAGCAGCCGATATCCATCAAACGCTTGATATTCATCTGAACTTCTGAACGAAGATCACCTTCAACCTTGTATTCAGCGCCAATAATTTCACGCACTTTAGCTGCTTGATCATCGGTCCAATCCTTAACTTTGATGTCGCGATTAACACCGGCTTTTGCTAAAATTGAGTTTGCTGCACTCCGACCAATACCAAAAATGTAGGTCAGGGCAATTTCACCTCGTTTATTTTGTGGCAAGTCTACACCAACTATTCTTATAGCCATATTACTAACTTAAATTATTTTGCAAAAATAATAAATTATCCCTGACGTTGTTTGTACTTAGGGTTTTTCTTGTTAATTACATATAAACGACCCTTTCTTCTGACTATCTTACATTCAGGGGTACGTTTCTTCAAAGATGCTCTTACTTTCATATCTAATCGTTTTTTATTTATATCTAAAAGCAATTCTACCTTTCGATAGATCATACGGAGACATCTCTACTCTTACCTTATCTCCAGGAAGTATTTTTATGTAATGCATGCGCATCTTTCCTGAAATATGGGCAGTAATTTCATGACCGTTCTCCAATTCAACCCGAAACATTGCGTTTGACAATGCCTCGACTATAACTCCATCTTGTTCAATTGCTGACTGTTTAGCCATATAAATCAATTTAAATTGCTTTATCACCTAAAACTTCTTCCAAAAACTTGAATGAAGATAAAATTTGAGGACCATCTGGACGAATAGCAATACAGTGTTCATAATGAGCAGAACATTTTCTATCCTTTGTTCGAACAGTCCATCCATCTTTTTCGAAAGATACATTTTTGCTTCCCATATTAATCATAGGTTCGATGCAAATACACATCCCACTACGCAATAATGGACCACAACCACGTCTTCCATAATTAGGTACTTCCGGCTCTTCATGCATAACGTGTCCGATTCCATGACCTACCAATTCTCTTACGACTGAATAGCCGCGCGATTCACAATAGGTTTGAACAGCATTACTAATATCTCCCAGACGATGGCCTTCTAAAGCATGTTGAATACCAAAATAAAGAGATTCTTTGGTAGTCTTCATTAATTTCTTGACTTCAGGGCTGACTTCACCTACACAAAAAGTATATGCTGAATCACCAACAAAGCCATTCAAAACAGTTCCACAATCTACAGATATCTCGTCTCCTTCTTTCAAAATAGAAGTCGAAGACGGTATTCCATGAACAATCTGATCATTAACAGAAGTACAAATAGAATTTGGAAAACCGCCATAGCCTAAAAAAGCAGGGACAGCTCCATTATCTCTAATAAATTCCTCAGCAATTTTATCAAGTTGAAGCGTACTGACTCCTGGAGCAATATGTTTGGAAACTTCGCCAAGCGTTTTGCCCACGAGCTGATTTGCAGCACGCATCAACTCAATTTCTTCATCTGTTTTTAAATATATCATTTTTTAATAAGCGGCAATTGATCCCGTACGTCCTTTAATTCTTCCTGACTTCAATAAACCATCATAATGACGCATCAGCAAATGACTTTCAACTTGTTGTAAAGTATCCAATACAACGCCGACAACAATCAACAAAGATGTTCCTCCAAAGAACTGAGAGAACGCCATACTAACACCTGCAATTCTTGCAAAAGCTGGCATGATAGCTACCAAGGCCAAGAATATGGCACCAGGTAAAGTTATACGATCCATGATGGCATCCAAATAATCCTTTGTATGTTTACCGGGTTTAACGCCTGGAATAAAACCATTATTACGCTTCAAATCATCAGACATTTGAGTCGGATTGATTGTAATAGCTGTATAGAAATATGTAAATAACAAAATCAACACAGCGAATACAAAATTATACCAAAAGCCTGAGTTGTCCATAAAAGCCGAAACTAATGGAGAACGCTCACCTGTTGTTGAAAAACCAACAATAGAAATAGGAATAAACATGATTGCCTGAGCAAAGATGATAGGCATTACATTTGCAGCATTGACCTTCAAAGGAATATACTGACGTGCACCACCATATTGCTTATTTCCAATTATTCTTTTAGCATATTGAACCGGAACCTTTCGTGTTCCTTGAACGAGTAGAATAGCACCAGCAATGACCAATAACAAAAATAACATTTCAAAAAGGAACATAACCAAGCCACCCGTTTTTTCACTTGTTCTAGAAACAAACTCCTGGAACAATGAATGAGGCAGACGAGCTATAATACCAATTAAAATGATAAATGAAATACCATTTCCAACGCCCTTATCAGTTATTCTCTCACCAAGCCACAAAATAAACATACTTCCTGCTGCCAAAATGATAGTAGAAGAAACTGTAAACCAGATGCCTGATGGCAAAGCACTTCCTGCTTGTCTTAATTGAACGCTCAAATTGACAAGATAAGTCGGACCTTGCAACAAAAGAATAATTACTGTCAGATAACGTGTCCACTGATTGATCTTTCTACGTCCACTTTCACCTTCCCTTTGTAACTTTTGGAAAGAAGGAACTGCTATTGCCATCAACTGCATTACAATGGATGCAGAGATGTAAGGCATAATACCCAATGCAAAAATAGAAGCGTTAGAAAAAGCACCTCCGGAAAACATATCCAACAAAGCCATCAAACCACCTGCTGTTTGTTTTTGCAAGGCAGTTAGCGAATTAGGGTCAATACCGGGAAGAACAATATACGTTCCAAAACGATATATTGCCACAAAAAGAAGAGTAGTGAGGATCCTTTTTCTCAGATCCTCAATCTTCCAGATATTTTTAATTGTATCAACTACTCTCATAACTTAGAGTTTAACTACAGTTCCACCTACGGCTTGAATAGCAGCTTCAGCACTCTTAGAAAAAGCATGTGCTTCAACCTCAAGTTTTGCTGTCAGGCTACCTTTGCCGAGAATTTTTACCAACTGTGAAGAAGATATAAACCCAGCCTTAGCCAGTTCATCAATGCCTATTTTGGTCAATTGTTGAGAATCAGCCATTCCCTGCAATGTAGACAAGTTAATAGCTTTATATTCAACACGATTAATGTTTTTAAAGCCAAATTTAGGTACTCGTCTTTGCAATGGCATCTGTCCGCCCTCAAAACCTATTTTATTCTTATAGCCAGATCTTTGTTTGGCACCTTTATGACCTCTTGTTGAAGTTCCTCCTAATCCAGAACCCGGACCACGGCCGATTCTCTTTCTGGTCTTGGTAGATCCTTCAGCAGGTTTTAAACTTGATAAATTCATATCGTATTTATTATTTAATCAAATTATTACTTATTTCTCTACTGAAACTAAATGTTTCACTTTCTCAACCATACCCAGAATAGATGGAGTGGCTTCATGTTCCACAACTTGATTCATCTTTCTCAATCCTAGTGCATCAAGAGTTCTTTTCTGGTCTCCGGGACATTTAATTCTACTTTTAATCTGCTTAACTTTAATAGTTGCCATAATTTAATCCTCCCATTTTAACCTTTAAAAACTCTTTCTACTCCTAAACCTCTGTTTTGAGCTACATCAAGCGGACTTCTCAACTCACACAAAGCAGCTATAGTAGCCTTAACCAAGTTGTGAGGATTTGAAGAACCCTTAGATTTAGCCAACACATCAGTAATACCAACACTTTCCAACACTGCACGCATAGCACCACCAGCCTTAACTCCAGTACCATGAGAAGCAGGTCTGATTAAGACTTGAGCACCACCGAATTTAGATAACTGTTCATGAGGAATGGTTCCTTTATGTACAGAAACTTTCACCAAATTCTTTTTTGCAGCTTCAACGCCCTTAGCTATAGCTGCTGTAACTTCACCAGCTTTACCTAAGCCCCAACCAACAATGCCGTCGCCATTACCTACTACTACAATCGCAGCAAAACTGAATGTACGACCACCTTTTGTAACTTTAGTTACACGGTTGATTGCAACCAATCGATCCTTCAACTCTACATCGTTGGTCGACTTTACTCTATTTAATACTCCTGCCATCTTTGTTAAAATTTAAGGCCGCCATTTCGTGCAGCATCAGCTAATTCTTTTACTCTACCATGATATAAATAGCCATTGCGATCAAACACAACGAGCTGAATTCCGGCTTCCTTAGCTACTTTAGCAATCTCATCGCCAACTTTAGCTGCTATCTCCTTTTTAGGAGCTTTCAAATCCATCTTTAAAGATGAAGCTGCTGCTAAAGTTTTTCCGGTAGTATCATCAATAACCTGTGCATAGATCTGCTTATTGCTTCTAAACACAGTGAGGCGCGGACGTTCAGCAGTGCCTGAAATCTTACCGCGTATGCCTGCTTTTATTTTTAATCTTCTTTCTTCCTTTCGTGTCATGATAATTTCAGTTTACGTAATTACTTTGTTGCTGATTTACCAGACTTTCTGCGAATTTCTTCACCCACGAACTTGATACCTTTGCCTTTATATGGTTCAGGCATTCTGAATGAACGAATCTTAGCACAAATCTGACCCAATAATTGTTTATCAGCAGATTCAAGGATAATAAGAGGATTCTTATTTCTCTCTGCCTTTGTCTCTACCTTAACCTCATTCGGCAACATCAAATAAATATTATGAGTATAACCTAATGAAAGTTCTAACAACTGACCCGTGTTAGTAGCACGATAGCCTACACCAACAAGTTCCAATTCTTTTTTGTATCCATCAGATACACCAACTACCATGTTATTTATCAATGCACGATAAAGGCCATGAAGTTCACGATGCAATTTATCGTCTGTTGGTCTTGTCAAATGAATAATACCATCTTCGCAAGCAACATTAATATCTGGATTCACAACCTGAGTCAACTCCCCTTTCGGGCCCTTTACTGTAACCGTATTATCCTTAACAGTAAATGTAACACCAGCCGGCATATGAATGGGTAACTTTCCTATTCTTGACATTCTTCTTTCCTCCTAATTAATATACATAACATAAAACTTCCCCGCCGATCTTTAAATCGCGAGCTTCTTTATCTGTCATCACTCCTTTAGAAGTAGAAAGAACAGCTATACCCAAACCATTCAATACTCTTGGCATTTCTTTATAGCCAGTGTATTTACGCAAACCAGGTGTAGAAACCCTTTCGAGCTTTCTAATAGCATTCACCTTATTTACCAAGTCATACTTCAAGGCAATCTTGATTGTACCTTGGGGACCATCATCTACAAACTTAAAATTCAGAATGTAGCCTTTGTCGAAAAGGATCTTTGTGATCTCTTTCTTTAAATTTGACGCCGGTACTTCCACAACTCTGTGTTTAGCACTAATCGCATTACGCAATCTCGTCAAATAATCTGCAATAGGATCTGTCATATATTATTACTATTAAATTGATCCGGACATCCGGACAATATTTAAAAAAATTCTCATCAATTACCAACTTGCTTTCTTTACACCCGGAATTAAACCATGTGATGCCATTTCACGCAATTGGATACGAGAAATACCGAATTGGCGAACATAACCTCTCGGACGTCCCGTTATTTTGCAACGATTATGCAAACGTACAGGAGAAGCATTTCTTGGTAAAGCTTGTAAAGCCTCATAGTTACCTGCTGCCTTCAAGGCTGCCCTTTTTGCAGCGTATTTAGCTACGAGCTTTTCTCTTTTTGCTTCACGGGCTTTCAATGATTCCTTTGCCATATTACTTACTTATTTTTTTAGCATTCTTAAAAGGTAATCCAAATTCTTTCAGAAGAGAATATCCTTCTTCATCTGTTTTCGCAGAAGTCACAAAGGTAATATTCATTCCTAATATCTTAGTAATATTATCGATGTTAATTTCCGGAAAAATAATCTGCTCTTGAATTCCAAGAGTATAATTGCCACGGCCATCGAACTTACTTTCGATTCCCTTGAAGTCACGGATACGAGGAAGAGCGATGCGAGTTAATCTCTCCAGAAATTCATACATCTGTTCACGACGCAATGTAACCATCACACCGATTGGCATCTTCTTACGTAATTTGAAGTTAGATATATCCTTTCTAGAAATGGTTACAACAGCCTTCTGACCTGTGATAGTAGTCAATTCACTAACAGCTACATCAATAATCTTTTTGTCAGCCGTTGCAATTCCTAAACCTTCATTGATTACAATCTTTTTCAATACAGGAACCTGCATGATTGATTTATAACCAAACTCTTTCTGTAAAGCAGGAACAATTCTGTCCTGATATTCTTTTTTAAGATTGGCAGTATTGCTCATTACTTTATTTCCTCCCCTGATTTTTTAGAATAACGAACCAACTTCCCCTTCTCATTCAATTTGCGACCTATACGTGTTGGCTTTCCTGATTTAGGATCGACAACATTAAGGTTTGAAAGATGAACAGGAGCCTCTTTTTTTACAATTCCTCCTTGCGGACTCTTTGCATTAGGCTTGGTATGCTTTGATACCATATTAATACCTTCTACAACGGCACGGTTATCTTTTACGATGACGTCTAAAACACGTCCCGTCTTACCTTTGTCTTCACCGGTATTAACAAAAACTATATCGCCTTTTTTAATATGTAATTTGCTCATTACTGTAAGTTTTACAATTTTAAAGTACTTCAGGTGCAAGTGAAACAATTTTCATGTTCGTAGCACGAAGTTCCCTAGCAACCGGACCAAAAATACGGCTACCACGGATATCACCACCAGCATTCAACAACACGCAAGCATTATCATCAAAACGAATGTACGAACCATCTGCACGGCGAATCTCTTTTTTAGTACGAACAATGACTGCCTTTGAAACAGCACCCTTCTTTATATCACTTGATGGGATGACACTCTTTATTGCAACAACAATTATATCACCCACCGTAGCGTAACGCTTTCTTGTACCGCCCAAAACACGAATACACAATGCTTCTTTGGCACCGCTATTATCAGCTATTACTAATCTAGTTTCTTGTTGTATCATGTTATTTAGCCTTTTCGATTATTTGAACTAATCTCCATCTCTTTGTCTTACTCAATGGGCGTGTCTCCATAATTCTTACGGTATCACCCTCATTGCATTCATTCTTTTCATCATGAACGTGATATTTTTTCGTTTTGCTAACGAACTTACCATAAATAGGGTGTTTCTCCTTCCATTTAATAGCAACAGTAATGCTTTTATCCATCTTGTTGCTAATTACCACGCCCGTTCTTTCTTTCCTTAAATTTCTTGTTTCCATCACGCCATTTATTTGTTGTTAAGTTCTCTTTGACGCAATTCAGTTTTCATGCGTGCAATCGACCTGCGTTGTTGCTTTATCTGAGCCGGATTCTCACTTGGAGATATGCTATGGTTGAGCAACTTTTGGTTGTATGATGTTTCTTCAGCATCAATCCTCTCAACCAATTCTTTTGTGCTTAATTCTCTAACTTCTGCAATTTTCATAATTCATTACGCATTTTGATTAGCCATATCATAATCACGTCTCACAACAAACTTTGTAATTACCGGAAGCTTTTGTGCTGCTAAGCGCAAAGCTTCTTTTGCGATATCAAAAGATACACCTTCAACTTCAAATAACATACGACCTGGAGTTACAGGTGCAACGAAGCCTTCTGGGTTACCTTTACCTTTACCCATACGTACATCAAGAGGTTTCTTTGTAATAGGTTTATCAGGGAAAATACGAACCCAAACCATACCTTGACGTTGCATATAACGAGTTACCGCAACACGAGCAGCTTCTATCTGACGTCCGGTAATCCATTTTGTTTCTAATGACTTTATACCAAATGATCCGAATGCCAGTTGGTTGCCTCTCTGAGCTTCGCCCTTCAAGCGACCTTTCTGTGATCTTCTGAATTTGGTTTTCTTTGGTTGTAACATCTCTTTCTAACTTTAATGATTAGCTTTCTTTCTCTTGAAGTTCTTATCTCTGTTGCCACCAGCGTTCTCATTTCTGTTGTGACCAGTTTCTTTAGTTACAGCAAATGAAGGAGCAAGATCACGCTTGCCATATACTTCACCTCTGCAAATCCAAACCTTAACACCGATCAAACCAACTTTCGTTAACGCCTCAGCCAAAGCATAATCTATATCTGCTCTGAATGTATGCAACGGAGTTCTACCTTCCTTATACATTTCCGAACGAGCCATCTCAGCACCGTTCAAACGACCAGAAACTTGCACTTTAATTCCTTCTGCACCCATTCGCATGGTAGAAGCGATCGCCATCTTAACAGCACGGCGATATGCAATTTTCCCTTCCAGTTGACGTGCAATATTATTTGCAACGATAACCGCATCCAACTCAGGCCTTTTTACTTCAAAGATGTTAATTTGAACCTCTTTATCAGTAATTTTTTTCAACTCTTCCTTCAATTTATCAACTTCTGCACCACCTTTACCGATGATTATGCCCGGACGCGATGTACAAACTGTAATTGTTATCAATTTCAGTGTACGTTCAATTACTACACGCGATACACTAGCCTTAGCAAGACGAGCATTCAAATATTTACGAATTTTACTGTCTTCCAGTAAAGTATCTCCATATTTCTTTCCGCCATACCAATTGGAATCCCAACCACGGATAATTCCTAAACGATTACTAACCGGATTAACTTTCTGTCCCATCTACAATTAATTTTGACTATCGTTTTTACTCAGTGTATCAACAAACAATGTTACATGATTCGAACGTTTACGAATCCTATAACCTCTTCCTTGAGGAGCTGGACGCATTCTCTTCAATGTAGTAGCACCGTCAACATATATTGAAGATATACACAATTCTCCTGCTTCTGCCTTACGTTCATTCTTCTGTTCCCAATTGGCAATAGCCGAACGAAGTAACTTTTCTACTTTTGCTGCAGCTTCTTTGTTTGAAAACTTCAAGACACCCAATGCACGAAATACCTCCATACCACGAACCATATCTACAACGAGACGCATCTTGCGTGGAGAAGTAGGTACATTGCGCAATATTGCAAAATATTTAGTTTTCTGGGCTTCTTTCCTTGCTTCAGCTGATATTCTTTTTCTAGCACCCATTTTATTGATTCTTTTTATTTACAGATTTCTGTATTCCTGTGATTAATCCTTACTACCGGCATGACCACGGAATGTACGCGTTGGAGAAAATTCTCCAAGCTTGTGACCAACCATGTTTTCGGTTATAAATACAGGAATAAATTTATTTCCATTATGAACTGCAATTGTATGGCCTACAAAATCAGGCGAAATCATTGAAGCTCTTGCCCATGTCTTAACGACAGCCTTTTTGCCTGACTCATTCATAGCCAGAACCTTTTTTTCAAGCTTTACATTAATATACGGGCCTTTTTTAAGCGATCGACTCATAGTATTCTTTATTAATCAGATTATTTCTTTCTTCTTTCAATAATATATTTTGAAGAATGCTTCTTTGGAGCTCTTGTTTTCAAGCCCTTTGCATACAAGCCTGTACGTGATCTTGGATGACCTCCAGAAGCACGACCTTCACCACCACCCATTGGGTGATCAACCGGGTTCATTACAACGCCACGGTTATGAGGACGACGACCTAACCATCTAGTACGACCGGCTTTACCTGATTTTTCGAGACCATGGTCTGAGTTTCCTACACTACCAATTGTAGCCTTACAAGCAGCTAGAATCTTTCTTGTTTCACCAGAAGGCATTTTAATGATTGCATAATCACCTTCCTTTGACGTCAGCTGAGCAAAAGCGCCGGCAGAACGAACCAACTTGGCTCCTTGACCCGGACGTAACTCAATATTATGGATAATAGTACCAACGGGGATATTTGCCATAGGCAAAGTATTACCTACTTCAGGAGCAGCTTCGCTACCTGAAACCACTGTCTGGCCAACTTCCAATCCGTTCGGAGCAATGATATAACTCTTTTCTCCGTCTGCATAATACAGCAAAGCAATACGAGAGGTCCTGTTTGGATCATACTCAATTGATTTAACTGTTGCAGGAATGCCATCTTTACTTCTCTTGAAATCGATAAATCTGTACTTCTGCTTATGACCACCGCCGATATAACGCATAGTCATCTGACCTGAATTATTACGGCCGCCAGTACTTCTTTTACCTGTTACAAGAGACTTTTCTGGTGTACTTGCAGTGATTGTATCAAATGCACCAATAACCTTGTGTCTCTGCCCCGGTGTCGTGGGCTTTAATTTACGTATTCCCATTTTAAATTTTAGATATTACTAAAGAAATCTATTGTTTCTCCTTCTTTCAACGTTACAATTGCTTTCTTAAAAGCTGTTTCCTTACCGCTGATAACGCCAGATCTGGTGTAGCGACTTTTATTTTTTCCAGAATAATTAATAGTGTTCACACTCACTACATGAACATCATACATATCCTCAACAGCCTTTTTGATTTCAAGTTTATTGGCATCAGGAGAAACACGAAAACCAAAGCGATTAGCCACTTTTTCTGTAATCGCTGTCTGCTTCTCTGTTACTATAGGTTTAATAATAATTCCCATCTTTTTACTCCTTATGCTTTAAATAATTTATCAATAGCTGCAACAGAACTCTCAGTAAATACAATATTTTTATTGTCTAATACTTTATATGTATTTAATTCTGAGGCTATTACAACATTAACTTTTTGTAAATTTCTAGCCGACAAATATACGCAATTATTTCTCTCTGATAAAACGAGTAGCAATTTCTCGCTATCGGTTTTCAGATTCTTAGTAATTGTTACGAATTCTTTTGTTTTAGGGGCTTCGAAATTGAAGTCTTCAACAACTTTTATAGCATTTTCTTTTGCTTTATAACTCAAAGCAGACTTACGAGCCAAATTTTTGAGTTTCTTATTCAACTTAAAGCTATAATCTCTAGGTTTCGGTCCAAATACACGACCACCACCAATCAAAACCGGTGAATTAATATCACCTCTACGGGCTCCACCTCCACCTTTCTGACGGATCAATTTACGTGTACTACCAGAAACCTCACTTCTTTCTTTTGACTTATGTGTACCCTGACGCTTATTTGCCAAATATTGTTTTACATCCAAATAGATAGCATGATCATTGGGTTCAATGCCAAAAATTGCATCATCCAAAGTTACCTTTCTTCCGGTATCTTCGCCTTTAATATTCAATACGCTCAGTTCCATTACTTTTCGATTAATAAGATTGAACCTTTTGCTCCCGGTACCGATCCTTTGACCATCAAAAGATTATGTTCCGGTAATACTTTGATCACCTGCAGGTTTTGAACAGTAACTTGTTCATTTCCCATTTGACCTCCCATTCGCATGCCTTTAAACACTTTGGCAGGATAAGAGCAGGCACCAACAGAACCTGGTTTACGAGCACGGTCAGACTGACCATGGGTTCTCTCACCTACACCATTAAAATGGTGACGTTTTACAACACCTTGGAAACCTTTACCTTTTGATGTTCCAATAACATCAACAAAGCCTGCATTTTCCAAGTACTCTACAGTGATTACATCACCGAGATTGTACTTCTTTTCAAATTCTTTGAACTCGGCCAAGTATCTCTTGGGGGTTACACCAGCCTTTTTAAAATGGCCTGCTTCTGGTTGGTTAACTCGTTTTTCTTTTTGATCAACGAAACCCAATTGCAAAGCTTCATAGCCATCTTTTTCCAAAGACTTAATCTGTGTAACGACACAAGGACCAACTTCGATAACAGTGCATGGAAGATTTTTTCCCTCGGCACTGAAAACGGATGTCATTCCGATTTTTTTTCCTAATAATCCTGGCATTTCACTTAATTTTTAAATAACTCACACTTTAATCTCTACTTCAACTCCACTAGGCAACTCTAGTTTCATTAAAGCGTCGACCGTTTTTGCAGTCGAACTGTAAATATCAATCAATCTCTTATAAGAAGAGAGTTCAAACTGTTCGCGCGACTTTTTATTAACAAAAGTAGAGCGGTTCACAGTAAAGATACGCTTATGCGTAGGCAGAGGTATCGGACCGCTTACTACTGCGCCGGTAGCCTTTACCGTCTTAACGATTTTCTCAGCAGATTTATCTACCAAGGTATAATCGTAAGACTTTAATTTAATTCTGATCTTTTGGCTCATATCTATTTTTACGTTTCTAAATTATTTGATCAAATCAACACGGCCTTGTACCTCAGTAAGTACTTGTTTCGCAATAGAAGAAGACACCTGAGAATAATGCGAGAACTGCATCGTTGAAGTTGCACGACCAGAAGTGATTGTTCTCAAAGCAGTAACATAACCAAATGTTTCTGCAAGAGGAACCTCTGCTTTAACAATACGTGCACCTGTACGACTAGCTTCCATTCCACCAATCTGTCCACGGCGTTTGTTCAAATCGCCAATCACATCACCCATACTTTCTTCCGGAGTAACTACTTCCATTTTCATAATCGGCTCCATCAAAACTGGACCAGCCTTTTCACACGCATTTTTAAATGCCTGCAAAGCTGCAATTTCGAATGATAACTGATCAGAATCGACTGGATGATAAGAACCGTCCAACAATGTAACCTTCAGTTGGTCCAAAGGATAACCGGCTAATACGCCATTCTTCATTGCCTTCTCAAATCCTTTCTGTACAGAAGGTACATATTCCTTAGGAACATTACCACCTTTAACTTCGTCTACAAACTGAAGTGAACCGGTGAAATCCTTATCTGCAGGTTCAATGCGAACAATGATATCAGCAAATTTACCTCTACCACCCGTTTGTTTCTTATAGACTTCACGCAGCTGAATTGGCTTTGTGATAGCTTCCTTATAAGTTACCTGCGGCTTACCCTGATTACATTCGACCTTGAATTCACGGCGCAAACGATCTATAATAATATCAAGATGAAGCTCACCCATACCACTAATTACGGTCTGACCCGTTTCTTCATTAGTCTGTACACGGAATGTAGGATCCTCTTCTGCCAACTTAGCAAGTCCAATGCCGAGCTTATCCAAATCCTTCTGTGTCTTAGGTTCAACGGCAACGCCGATAACCGGATCAGGGAATTCCATAGATTCCAATGTGATTGGATGATTTTCATCACAGAGTGTATCTCCGGTACGAATATCTTTAAATCCAACACCTGCGCCAATATCACCGCAACCGATTACTTCCATCGGATTCTGCTTGTTTGAATACATTTGGAAAAGGCGTGATATACGCTCTTTCTTTCCTGAACGTGAATTCAAAACATACGAACCAGCTTCCATTTGTCCGGCATAAACACGGAAATAACACAAACGTCCTACATAAGGGTCTGTTGCAATTTTAAATGCCAAAGCTGTCAAAGGTTCTTCATAAACAGGTTTACGAACAATCACTTTTGAAGGATCACTAGGATCCGTACCTTCAATTGCAGGTGTATCTTCAGGACTTGGCAAATATGCACAAACGGCATCCAGCAATGTCTGAACACCTTTATTTTTGAATGAAGAACCGCAAAGCATCGGATTTATCTTCATCGCTAAAGTACCTTTTCTGAGAGCTGCAACTATTTCTGCTTCAGTAATAGTAGACGGATCCTTCAAGTACTTTTCCATAACCTCATCGTCACAATCAGAAATCGTTTCGAGCATTTTATCTCTCCATTCTTCAGCTTCTGATAGTAAATCAGCAGGTATTTCATCTATTTCATATTCAGCGCCCAGAGTTTCATCGTGCCAGAAAATAGCCTTCATCGTAACCAGATCAACAACGCCTTTGAATTTTTCTTCAGCGCCGATAGGTATTTGTATCGGGCATGGTGTAGCTCCTAAAATATCTTTTACCTGACGGACAACTTCAAAAAAGTTTGCACCAGAGCGGTCCATTTTATTTACATAACCAATTCTCGGAACATTATATTTGTCAGCTTGACGCCAAACTGTTTCTGATTGAGGTTCAACACCGCCAACAGCACAGAATGTAGCGATAGCGCCGTCCAATATTCGTAATGAACGTTCAACTTCAACTGTGAAATCCACATGCCCTGGAGTATCAATCAAATTGATTTTATATTTTTCATTATCATAATTCCAAAACGTGGTCACAGCAGCAGAAGTAATGGTTATACCACGTTCTTGTTCCTGTTCCATCCAGTCCATTGTAGCAGCTCCATCATGTACTTCACCTATTTTATGGGTCAAGCCAGTGTAGTAAAGAATACGCTCAGAAGTCGTAGTCTTTCCTGCATCGATATGAGCCATGATACCAATGTTCCTAGTAAACTTTAATCGTTCGTCAACTTTTGTTGTTGCCATTTTTTACTTTATTTCTCCTAAATAATTGCTAATTAAAATCTGAAGTGAGCGAAGGCTCTGTTAGCCTCAGCCATACGATGCATATCTTCTTTTCTCTTGAATGCTCCACCCTGATTGTTAAATGCATCTACAATCTCTGCAGACAATTTATCAGACATCGTCTTGCCACCACGTTTACGGGCGTAAGAGATAAGATTCTTCATTGAAATTGATTCTTTTCTATCCGGGCGGATTTCTGTAGGTACTTGGAATGTGGCGCCACCTACACGGCGTGATTTAACTTCGACCTGAGGAGTAATGTTATCCATTGCCACTTTCCATATTTCAAGGGCAGATTTCTCCTCGTTAGGCAGTTTTGCCTTAACTGTTTCCAAAGCGGAATAAAATATTTCGAAGGCAGTATTTTTCTTGCCATCATACATCAGGTGGTTAACGAATTTCGTAACCTTTACATCACCGTATACTGGATCCGGTAATACCTGTCTCTTTTTTGGTTTTGCTTTTCTCATTTTGTTTCAAAATTACGTTCTTGTCTTTGGTTGCCATTTTCATTGTCTTCAACAGTTCCGCCGAACCATTTACTCAACCTACCAGCCTATCCAAAAAACTCAAACCAGCTTTTTAATACTTAATTTAAAAATTCTCAGTTTGAAAGGGAATACTCATTACTTCTTATTTGAAGTCTGTCCCGCTTTCGGACGTTTTGCACCATACTTGGAACGACGTTGTGTACGACCATTTACACCAGCCGTATCCAAAGTTCCACGTACAATGTGATAACGAACACCAGGAAGATCCTTTACACGACCACCACGTACCAACACGATTGAGTGTTCCTGCAAGTTATGACCTTCACCCGGAATGTAAGAGTTCACTTCTTTTCCATTTGTCAAACGTACTCTCGCTACTTTACGCATTGCAGAGTTAGGCTTTTTCGGAGTTGTTGTGTAAACACGAACACATACACCACGTCTTTGCGGACATGAATCCAATGCAGGTGATTTACCTTTTTCCACCAAAGTTGTCCTTCCTTTTCTAACTAATTGCTGAATTGTAGGCATTTCTTTTCTTTTTTAAACTTTGAATGTGTTATTATTTTAATCACTTAATTTCTATTTTGAGCAGCAAAGATAGCTTTCCTTTTTGAACTACCCATCATATAGATAGTACATATATATACACTTTGCGCTAAAAACGCCGCAAAGTTACATAATAGTTTCCTAACCACCATGAGTTATTTCTCTTTATTTACCAAAATTTAACTACAAGACGATTTTTTTCGGAGTAAACCGCTCATAATTCACATAAAGAAGACTACATTCTATTTAAATCGTTTGCTAAGTTCATCGATTGAAATCAACGATAATATAGTTTTTCCATCTGGAGTCAAATTTGGATCACTGCAAGAAAAGAGAGAAGCTACCATATTATCCATTTCTTCGGAGGAAAGAATCTTATCGGAAGGGATAGCAGCTGTTTTGGCTATTGCAAGAGCCATCGAAGACGCAACTTCTTCATCAACTTTCGTATCCAGTTCAATCACCCTTGCAATCATATTGTGAAGCAACGCGGAAAAATCCATATCTTTTAATCCGGCTGGAACTCCATTGATGAAATATACATTTTTCTCCTTTTCAGCTATTTCAAACCCCATAAAACGCAGATCATCCAATAATAAGGGCAAAACGGTTGCTTCTTCTGCATTGAACTCTATGATATCAGGGAAAAGCATCTTTTGCGATACTGATTTACGCTGCTGAATAAACCTCAAGTACCGGTCAAATAGAATTCGAATATGAGCACGATGCTGATCAATAATTGCCAATCCTGATTTGATGGATGTTATAATATAACTGCCACGAAACTGATAATAGGAAAAAGATGATGACATGGCAGAATCAGAAGCCTCTCCTATTTTAGATATTAATTCCTTCTGAGGATCAGATGCCGTTTCAGTTTCAATGCTGTCAGGTTTCTGATTTTCAAAATCCAACGAACGATCATTCTCAAAATTCTTATAGAGCTTAGACCAGTCAAATTCAGGGCTTTTAAAAGAGTCCACACGGAAAGGATTATAATGTGAATTAACCGGCGGAATCGTTTTTTGAAGATTATCACTATTCACATCCTTTTGAGACACATTATAGACAGGAATCTTTATAGAACTATCCGAATCAAAATCTATCGTAGGGACAGCACTTGAAACGGCCAGCGATTCACGCACAGCCGACATCAGGATCTGCCAAATAGGTTGTTCATTCTCAAATTTGATTTCTGTTTTAGTCGGATGGATATTCACATCAATCGAAGAAGGATCGAGCGTAAAATAAATAAAATAGTCAGGCTGCTCGCCTGCAGGGATCAACTGTTCGTAAGCCTGAAGAACGGCTTTATGAAAATAAGGATGACGCATATAGCGTCCATTCACAAAGAAATATTGTAACAGTCCCCTTTTTTTGACCATATCCGGACGTCCTACAAAGCCACTAATCCCAATCAAAGAGCTTTGAGCATTAACCGACAGGAGTTTTTCATTCAATTTTTTGCCATATACATCTATTATACGTTGGCGTATACCTGTTTCAGGAAGATCAAAAATCTGAACCTCATTATGATATAATGACATGGCCACTTTAGGGCAGACCAGTGCTACTCGTTCGAACTCGGTCAATATATTTCTAAACTCAGTATCATTGGATTTTAGGAATTTACGTCTGGCAGGCACATTAAAAAAAAGGTTTTTCACTGAGAATATACTTCCTTCAGCGCATCCGACAGGTTCACATGATTCCAATTTTGATCCTGTAAAGACAAGATGCGTTCCCAGTTCTGTATTTTTCAAACGCGTTAATAAATCTACTTGAGCCACAGCGACGATAGACGCCAAAGCTTCTCCTCTAAATCCCATTGTATGAAGAGAATACAAATCATCAGCTGTTGAAATCTTTGATGTAGCATGCCGTTCAAAAGCCATTCGCGCATCTGTTTCCGACATTCCCTTGCCATTATCTATCACTTGGACTAACGTTCGGCCTGCATCTTTGATGTTCACCTGTATGTGTGTGGCACCCGCATCAATGGCATTTTCGACAAGCTCCTTTACTACAGATGAAGGACGTTGTATTACTTCGCCTGCTGCTATCTGATTAGCAATATTGTCAGGAAGTAGATGAATTATGTCGCTCATTGCATCAAAAACCAAAGGATACCAAACAGCAAAACAAGAATCAATGCCAATTGCACATTCTTATATCTGCGGGTACGACTATCTACTCCCCGCTCATGACTTCTTTTCAAATGAGTTGTGCCTTCAATAAAAGAGCCTTTTATCTGCGACTGATAGTCCTCCATCGAAGTTCCCACACCCATTTCCTGCTTCAATGTTTGAATTCGCTTATCCAATTTTTCTTTATGAGGATCCCAATAAATAGGTTTGCGATCAAACTGACGCGGCTTAGGCATATGATAAAATGACATTATTCCCATAGGACATAAATTTAATTGTGACTGCTAATGTATAAATTTATTACTCTTCTTTGGCATTTCTGATGCCTTTCTTTTTACAACATGAAATATATCATCTTTGTTCTGAGGCCTCAGATAATCATACCAATAAAAATCCTTTAATACTTTCTGATCAGGAGTCAGATCGGGGATTGGAGTCATTTTAGCGACAGGAGAAGGCCATATTTTCAGTTTATCAAATTTTCTTTCTTTGATCCATGCCGTAAAATATCCACTTTTTGTTGTGTTATGTCCAATCTTTGTTCCATCATTATCCAGAGGGTAATACAGGGATTCAGCATTTCCCGCGACTTCTATTCTCCGTACCTCCTTCCCTTCGAAATAGGCTTTCAAATCGTTACCTTTCAATTGATTATAATATGCAGAGTCCAAATGCTGTGCTGCAAAAGCGAACTGAATCACATGAGCATAATCAATCGTACTGTCTTTCATAAACATAGCGATGGTATCTCCATACAATTGATATTCAGCATTCCAAACAATAGGATCCTTATACATATATAATACGGAATCTTTGGTATTAAACTGCATCGAGTCGCAAACGCCTTGAGCATCCGTTCTGAAAAAGCGCACTCCATAGTATGCTTTTACCTCCCGATAAATCGAATCAACCGTTGTCATTTTCAAGGTATCCGCATGTAAATAGAGCGTATCACCTTGCGAATAGTCCATAAATCGTGCGCTATCCGTTGCAAACGCAACCTTTTTCATATCGTCATAATAGCCATACTGACCTTCCAGTGTAGCATGTCGTGCCGTATCGACGAGCGACATATTTCCATGCACTTCGCCAAAACCTGTATCGCGATTATAGAAAATCGAATCGCCTATCAATATTTTATCTCCATCTTTAGATTCAACTTGAGAACGATCCAAAAGCAGTGATGTATTTTTGGCCGTATCATACCATCCGAGAGAAGAGTGAATCGTTCCACTATCGGAAACGATAACTGAAGGGCCTAATATTGTAGCGATCTTGGAATCAGTATTGTAGTTCAGAGTGTCTGAATACAATGTGAACTTCGGATTCTCAAGTCGTACACTATCATTGAAAACGGCTTCTTTTGTATCCGGTGAATACTGTCCGTAGAAAGAAGAAAGTTGATTCAATGAATCCACAATCATACCGCCATCAAAATAGTATCCAATATTTGGAATTCTCTCATAATTTAGGCTATCCGTAAATAGAGTCACTTGTCCGTTTTCCATTCGAACATTCTCACGGAGATAAGCGATCTGTGTATTTCCGTTATAGAACAGATAATTGCCATAAACGAAAAGCGTGTCGCCCTGCTCCATTCTAACATTACTGAAAGCTTCCAATGAATTAAACTGCTCATAAAAGTATGCGCTATCACAATACATATACGCACTGTCGTGACGGAAACAAACATTTCCGCTCAATATCTGGGCATTTGGATTAGCTTCTTTATTAAATGACAAGGTATTGGCATGCAACAAAAAAACTTTACTCTTAGGTGCTTTCTTATGTGGAGCAGGAGTCGATGATGTCGTTCCTTTCTTTTTGCCTATAACATTTTGAGCTTGAGAAAAGACACAAGCTAAAAGACATAAAAATAAACCGAAGTAAATTATAATTTTTGTCGTTCTCATTCTTTAACCCATCCGGGATACTGGAAATCACAATTTCGCCATCCTTCGCTAATGCGTACAAATGTAGTTTTTATTTTCTTTGTTACCCAATCATTCAGCAGTTGCTCACGTTTCTTATTTTCAACCAAAGATTTCATGGCCTGAAAATCATCTGTCAAATTTGCCTTATGCTGAGCAACCCTGTTTTTCAATTTAACAATAGCCACAACTTCCTTCTGTTTATCATTAATCAATGTGATAGGTTTGGATATTTCGCCGACCTTCATATTATAGACGATTTTACCGATTTCCTGAGGAAGCTCTTCCATCTCATATTTCGGAGTACCATAATTGCTGCTCGACTCATTTTTGTTCACCATCAAACCTTTATTGTTTCTCGTATCCTTATCGGCAGATATATAAGTTGCTGCTTCTTCGAAAGTGAACTTTTTATTCGAAATGTCCGTAAACAAAGAATCCATTCTCGAGATAGAAGCCTGTAATTCTTTTTCTGAAACTTTCGGTTTAAGCAATATATGGCGACAATTTATACGGTCGCCTCTTTTTTCAATTAATTGGATAATATGATAGCCATACTCTGTCTGGACAATTTGTGAAACCCTTTTCGGATCATTCAGATTAAATGCCACATTTGCAAATTCCGGAGCAAGCATTGCCTTACCCGTAAAACCTAATTCGCCACCTTTCATTGCGGTACCCGGATCTTCGGAATAAAGACGCGCCAGAGTTGAAAACTCATATTCGCCACTATTAATCTGTTCCGTGAATTTACGCAACCGGGCCTTGATAGCATCCGTTTCTTCAAACGGAATCTTTGGTTCCATAGTTACAATCTCCACTTCGACTGTAGTAGGGATAACTGGCAAACTGTCTTTAGGAAGCTGATTATAAAATTTACGTATCTCAGCAGGAGTCAGTTTGATGTCGCCGATTAGTTTACGTTTCATCTGATCGACAGTCTGCTGCTCACGGACCATATCTTTTCTTTCGTCCTTAATCTGAGACAGTCTCTTATTGAAATATTCTTCCAATTTTTCTTTCGAGCCTATTTGGTTGATAGCCATATTGACCCATTGATCTGTTGCCTGGATAACTTGACTCTCATTAACTTCTATACTATCGATCTTCGCCTGGTTCAGATACAATTTCTGAATAGCCATCTGCTCGGGAATCACACAATAAGGGTCGCCATTCAATTTTTGGCCCTCATTCTGCAGATACAAACGCTGACTTTCAACATCCGAACGCAAAATAGCATCATCACCAACCACCCACACAACCTCATCAATCACATTTTCCTGTGCCATCAGCACACAAGAAAAACAGGTCAGGAAGAATACTAAAACTAATCTTTTCATCATGTATGTCTTTACAAATTATTAATCAATCAGACTTGTCGAAAAACTCAACATCGCCATCCTTGACTGCATCATTATATAATTCCTTTTCAAACTTTTTCAAGAAATCTATTCTCCGCTTGTTCGTCATCATTTCAACAATATGAGGCTCTATATAATCATAAGGAGCCTCCGAACCCATCGGAAGATATTCTCTTATATTCAGCAAATAACAATAACTACTATCAGATATCTCTAGAAAATGATTCGACCTCAAAAAATCGTTTACATTATTAATATGTATAGGAACATTTTCTATGACCTGATCAAAATCCGTCCATTTATCACAAAAATAGTCATAAGTTACCGCATTCTGAATACTGTACTTTTCTATTTTTTCGAGTGCAGACTCAGACGTAGACTTATACCATTGTTTTACGTTCGAAAGCGCCGGTGCATCAACTGGGATTTTAAGAAACAAACCTTTAATCAAAGCTTTATCCAAAACGAATTTCGTTTGGTTTTGCTTATAATAGTCCATTTTTTCTTCTCCACTCAGTTTAGCGGCGACCTTTTCGCGCACTAACTGTTCTTGATAACGATAGTTAACCAAGGAATGACGATATTCCTCGACCAACTTCTCAACCTCATCCTTTTCTTCTTTCCCAAGGTTACGTGAAGCCACATCATAAATCAAAACATCATTAATCCATTTCTTCACTAAACTTTCAGCCATCAAAAGACTGTCAGCATGAGATATACCTGTTGGAATCTGTTTGCCAATTTCCGCTCTGGAAAGAGAAAATCCCTTCACTCTTACCAAAACATCAGCATCTTTGTTCACCGATTCCTTTTTACAAGAACACAGCAAAGATACAAATGCTATCAGAATGAAGCAATACCTCATATAATTCTATTCTCTATTTCTTTAGTTTTTTTAGAAGTTGCCAATTAATAGATACAGGATATTTATTATTCAATCGTTTGATCCATTCTGTTTCCAAGCGGTCACGCTCAGCCACAGGCTTGCTCCAAACCTCCTTATTGCTTATATCAAACAATAAAATGCCATCTCTGTATTCCTGCATGAGATGATTAAATTCAGGATGTTTAACGGTTAAATTTTTTCTTTCAGCCGATGTAACGATATCGCGAATGAACAATTGATAGACATCATTCATAAAATCGCCCGAATATGTTTTCATTGATAATGGGTTCTTTTGCATGAAGGCAGCAAACACGTCTTGCTGTACATTTTCTCCATTCAAGCGGAACAATACCTTATGCATATTCTTGGCTTCATTCCAAAAAGTCGAATCTGTTGGAAAATATTGATCACACAATGTCTGTAATTCGGCATAAGCTTCCGGATAGAAAACATACCCATACTCTTTCTTCTTCTGTTCGACGAATGAATTATAGAAATCGAAATTACGTTCATCCTGAGCCATCTTCGGCGCCCAAAGTTTCTTTACGGCATCAAAAGTAGGCAAAGTAGGCTTTGCCAGCAATTTAATGATATGATAGCCGAACTTGGTTTTTACAGGCTCGCTTATATCTCCCGGATTTTCCAATGAGAATGCGACCTTTTCAAAAGGCTCAATCATCTCGCCTAAAGCAAAAGGAGATAATTCACCGCCTTTTTTTGCATTGGCGTCATCCGAATATTGTTTTACCAATTCCTCAAAATCGGCTCCTGACTTAGCTTTCTGGTAAACTTCTTCTGCTTTTGCCAAAGTCTTCACGTCGCCATCAGCTACAGAGTCCTTCGGGAAAGCTATCAAAATTTGAGAGACACGGACCAGTCCCGGATTAGGTTTCCGACTGATCAACTGAATCACATGCATTCCTATCGAAGTACGAACAGGTAAAGATACGGTACCCGGTTTCATGGAATAAGCGGCATTCTCAAAAGCCAGAGTTGTTTGCATAGGCAACAGACAACGCAGATAATTATAAAAGACATTGTCTTTATCCTTATCCATCATAGCCTTTCCTGCTGTTTCAAAATCTTCTCCGTTTTTAATCTGATTATAGAACCGCATTGCATTCTCATAGGCCGCAAGTGTATCCTTCGCAAGTGAATGAACAGGCAATCTGAAGACTACTTGCCTCAGCTCCAATGCATCACCATAGCGATTATAAATATTCTTTACTGCTGCATCTTCGCCTTCCTTGTCTGAAAGATAGCTTGCTACAAGCTGAGCACGATATTCCTCCAGTTCATCCTTGAATGCTTTCGTCTTATCCAAACCCTGATTCTCGGCCTCAGCTACTTTAAGCTTAAAGTTTTTAAAAAGCTCTACATAGTTCCTGACCGATTTGCTATCAGAAAGATTCACTTCGCCATTCTTCTCAGCAATAAAAACGAACTCAGAAAGAGGTATTTGTTTACCGGCGATAGTCATCACTACCGGATCACTCTTTTTCTGAGCACTTACAGTTAAACAGACACAAGCCAGACAAGCGATCAGCAGCTTTCCCTTCATACTACTTTTAATCATACTACAATACATTATAATATAACACTAACATAAAACGGGAAGTAACCCTGAAAAGTATACCAAACAATCAAATTAGTGTTTTTTATAATTGTACATACATTAATTTGCCAATTCCGAAAGGAATTTTATGCGGACTAAACGTATCTCTTCTTCAGTGTAATCGCCACCCAATTCCTCAATTGCACTTTCCAAGTCATCCGTTTCCGAATCTTTAAAATATTCATATATGTCCTGAACATGGTCTTCATCCATCACATCATTCAAGAAATAATCGATATTGATTCGTGTACCCGAATAGACAATCGCTTCAATCTCATCCAACAATTCGCTAAACTCGAGACCATTGGAAAGGGCTATCTCATCCAAAGCTACTTTTCTATCAATCCGTTGGATAATCGAAACCTTCAGCTTTGACTTGTTCGCAACTGTACGCACGCGTAAATCTTCCGGGCGCTCTATTTCATTTTCTTCAACATGTTTTTTTATTAACTCCACAAACTCTTTCCCGTAACGTTTGGCTTTCCCTGCACCCACACCGGGTATATTCTGCAGTTCATCCAAAGTAATCGGGTATGTTGTTGCCATAGCTTCCAAAGAAGGATCCTGGAAAATAACGAACGGTGGAACATCCAACTTCTTGGATAGTTTTTTCCGCAGATCTTTCATCATCGAATACAAGACCGGATCGACAGCACATGAAGCACCGCCGCGAACAGGAACTTCCTCTTCATCGTCTTCAAATTCATTATCTTTTGTAATCTTGAATGAAACCGGCTTATCCATAAACTCTCTTCCCTTTGGAGTAATCTTCAGCAAACCATAGTTTTCTATATCTTTTGCCAAATAGCCAGCAATCAGAGCTTGGCGGATAACCGCATTCCAAGTTTTCTCATCCTCATCCTGTCCACTTCCAAAAACATCCAGGTCGTTATGTTTATAAGACTGTATCTCTGACGTTTCATTTCCAATCAACATATTTACAACATAGTCAGCTTTGAACTTTTCCTTCAAAGTACTGATTACATCCAAAACGGCACTAAGCAATTCTTGAGCTTCCACTTGCTTTTTAGGATTTAAGCAATTATCACAATTTCCACAATTCTCTTCCAAATATTCCTCGCCAAAATAATGCAGCAATACTTTGCGGCGACATACTGAAGTCTCGGCATAAGCAGCTGTTTCCAATAGAAGTTGTTTCCCTATTTCTTGTTCGGCAACAGGCTTTCCCTGCATAAATTTTTCAAGTTTCTGCAAGTCCTTATACGCATAAAAGGCGATACATAATCCTTCACCGCCATCGCGTCCTGCCCGTCCTGTTTCCTGATAATAACCCTCCAGACTTTTCGGAATATCATAATGGATCACATAACGGACATCCGGTTTATCAATGCCCATGCCAAAAGCGATAGTAGCAACAATCACATCGACCTTTTCCATCAGGAAAGCATCCTGATTAGACGAACGTTGAGCTGAATCCATGCCGGCATGATATGGCAAAGCCTTGATTCCATTTGCCTTTAAGATATCTGCGAATTCTTCTACTTTTTTCCGGCTCAGACAGTATATAATACCCGATTTACCTTCATTAGCTTTGATGAACTTAATGATTTCCTTATCAATATCTGCTGTCTTCGGACGTATCTCATAATATAAGTTAGGGCGATTGAAAGACGATTTGAACACGGCCGCATTTGTCATTCCCAGGTTTTTCTGAATATCGTGCTGTACTTTGGGAGTAGCCGTGGCCGTCAAGGCAATCAGCGGACGTTTTCCTATCTCATTGATAATAGGGCGAATCCGACGATACTCCGGCCTGAAATCATGACCCCATTCAGAAATACAATGAGCCTCATCAACAGCATAGAACGAAATATTCACCTGCTGAAGAAATTCCACATTCTCTTCTTTCGTCAATGATTCGGGGGCCACATAAAGCAGCTTCGTACGACCTGATAAAATATCCGATTTCACTTGATCAATAGCCGACTTATTCAATGAAGAATTAATGAAGTGAGCAACACCATCCTCTTCACTGAAATTTCGCATTGCATCGACCTGATTTTTCATAAGGGCTATCAATGGCGAAATTACAATTGCCGTTCCTTTCATCATAAGTGAAGGCAACTGATAGCATAGAGATTTTCCTCCACCTGTAGGCATCAATACAAACGTATCGTTCCCAGCCAGTACATTCTCTATAATTGCCCTTTGATTTCCTTTAAAAGTATCAAAGCCAAAATGTCTTTTAAGTTCTTCGGTTATAATATCCTTCTTCGCCATACCTAAATTATTTAATATAACAGCAAATCAAGCAACTTCTAAGCGAGTTGTATCAGCTTTTGAGAATTTTTCTTTCGCATAAGCCAACGTTATGTTTAGTTCCTTCTTATCAGATGAAGGTATCGTATACATCGCATCGATCATAATAATCTCAACTATAGAACGCAGACCACGGGCACCCAGTTTAAACTCGAGTGCTTTATCCACAATAAATTCAAACACATCCTCATCGAACGACAGTTTGACGTCGTCCATCTCGAACAACTTGATATATTGCTTGATGATAGAATTCTTCGGTTCTGTAAGAATGTTTCTCAGTGCAGTTCTGTCAAGTGGATTCAAATAAGTGAGGATTGGCAAACGTCCGATGATCTCGGGAATCAATCCGTACGACTTCAAGTCTGTCGGTGTGATATATTTGAGAAAATCATTTCTGTCGATATGTGCCGATTCCTTACTCGAAACGTATCCAACGACATGCGTATTCAGGCGCTGAGCGATTTTTTTCTCAATGCCATCAAAAGCGCCACCGCAGATAAACAAAATATTCTTTGTATCAACAACAATCATTTTTTGTTCCGGATGCTTGCGTCCACCATAAGGAGGCACATTAACGAGCGATCCTTCCAGAAGCTTCAACAATCCCTGCTGTACACCTTCGCCACTGACATCGCGCGTGATAGATGGATTATCCGACTTGCGGGCAATCTTATCAATCTCGTCGATAAACACAATACCACGCTGAGCAGAATCAACATCATAATCGGCTGCCTGCAAGAGTCGGCTCAAGATACTTTCAATATCTTCGCCCACATATCCGGCCTGCGTCAAAACTGTCGCATCGACCATTGCAAAAGGCACATGAAGCATCTTGGCAATTGTTCTGGCCAGCAATGTCTTGCCGGTACCCGTTGCTCCTACCATTATTATATTTGACTTCTCAATCTCAACATCATCCTTGGTCACCTTCTGCATCAAACGCTTGTAATGATTATATACAGAAACAGACAGATAGCGCTTGGCATCGTCCTGACCTATCACATATTGATCCAAAAACTTTTTAATATCTTCCGGTTTTGGCAAATCCTTAAGAGAAAATCCGAAACTGCTTTTTGTACGGACTTTATACTCTTTTACCATCTCATAGGCCTGCTGCGCACATTCATCACATATTGATCCGGACAATCCATTGATCAACATATTGACTTCTCCTTCACTTTTGCCGCAGAAGGCACATCTATCACCTGTAGTTTTAGGCATTACTATAATTTTAATCGATTATTACTTTTTACGGACTAACACTTTATCTATCATACCATAAGCCAATGCTTCATCGGCTGTCATCCAGTAATCGCGGTCGCTGTCGCGTTCAACTTCTTCATATGATTTGCCTGAATGTGTAGATATAATGGTATATAGCTCTTTCTTTATCTTCAAAATTTCGCGAGCCGTAATCTCAATATCAGATGCTTGTCCCTGTACTCCACCCAGCGGCTGATGAATCATCACACGTGAGTGTGGCAACGCCATACGTTTTCCCTTAGTTCCAGCCACCAGCAATACGGCAGCAAACGAAGCAGCCATACCGGTACATATTGTAGACACGTCGCATCCGATGAACTGCATTGTATCGTAGATGCCATAACCTGCATATACGGATCCGCCCGGCGAATTGATATAAATAGAGATATCCTTTCCCGGATCTGATGAATCCAAATACAATAACTGCGCCTGAATAACGCTTGCACTATAATCATCTACCTGAGTACCCAAGAAGATGATACGATCCATCATCAATCTGGAAAACACATCCATCTGGGCAACGTTCAACTGACGTTCTTCAATGATCGTTGGCGATATATAACTACTCGTAATATTCATATAGCTGTCCAAAGCATTACCGTTCATTCCTAAATGCTTAGTCGCATATTTTCTAAAATCTTCCATAAGTTCAAATAGTAATTTAGTAAATAAACATAAAAAAGGGATTTCCCCCTATCTCATCGAAAAAACAAAGTTATAAATAAATTTCTGAAAGAAACAATTTATTTATATTCTTCGACGAGTTTTTTTAAGGAGAAAACCCTTTTCGTACAAAAACCGCAGCCTTAAAGACTGCGAATTTTCTTTTTATGCCTCAAAGAGTTTATTAAATTCTTCTGCCGAAACCTCTTTTACCTCTAATGAAACCTGCGTTTTCAACCATTCTGCCAATTTGTCTTCGATAGCACGATCAGCGATTCTCTGCTGTGTCTGCTTGTCTTTCAACATATTCTGAGCATAATTAGCCAAAGCATCTTCCGGTACAGAAAGCATTCCGTACTGAGCAAACTGAGCCTTTGCTACTTGTTTTGCAAAATCTTCAATGTCCTTATCTTCAATCTTGATGCCATTGTCTTTTACCAGTTTAGATCTGATCAACTGATAAGTAACATCTTCTATAACATGAGGATAATCAGCATCGATAGACTCTTTCGTATTCTTCTCATTTGACAGCAGTAACCAACGCTTCAAGAGATCATCGGCAAACTCCAGCTTGCCAACTTTGCTTACCAGCAGATTGCGGGCGTCAGTCAAGAACTTGAAGTTGCTCTGCGGTTCGAATTGTTCGAGGATAGCCTCAGAGATCTTTGCCTTAAATTCATCAGCAGTCTTAACAGTGTCCTTACCAAACACCTTGTCGAAGAACTCCTGATTCATTTCAGCAGGTTTGTTGCGAGTGATTTCTTTGATTTCAAAGCTGAATTCGTCAGAAATATTCTGTACAGCAGCCTTATCGATGTGTAAGAAAGATGAAATTTCAACTTCTGAACCGTCAAAAGCTTTTTTCGGATTGAAAACAATCACAGAATTCTTCGTTGCGCTCAAGAATTTAGCCTTTTCTGCTTCATCCTTCACATACATAGGCATCAAGGTTGTGCTTTCAACAAGGACACCGCCTTCTTTTGGAGCACCGTTCTCTAACTCTGCAACTGTGCCTTTGAGTAAAGATTTTTCATCTACATCATCAACATTGTCGTATGAGCCGAAGTTAACGCGATACGATTCAACCTGCTTATTTAATGTATCATCATCAACAACTACCTTATAAAACGGCAGTTTGTCGTCTTTTGAAAGTTCGATTTTAATTTCAGGTGCGAACGCAATGTCGAAACAGAATTCAAAATCTTCCTGTGTATCGAAATCGATTTTTTGTTGTTCTGTCTCATTAGGCAGCGGTTCACCCAAGATATTAATATTTTTTTCTTGGATATAGTTGTACAAATTTTCGGAAACCAATTGATTAACTTCTTCCAGCAAGGCATTCTTGCCATACATTCTTTTGATCATGCCCATTGGAACCATTCCTTTACGGAACCCTGGGATATTGGCTTTCTGACGGAGATTACGCAAGCTTTTATCTAACTTATCAGCATAGTCAGCCTTCACAATCTCTAACTTCATAATGCCTTTAGTGGCATCAATGTTTTTAAGCGAAACGTTCATTCTGAATGATTTATTTGATTAATACTTATTATTCGAATTTAGCGACGCAAAATTAGACTTATTCTTTCAATAACGCAAATTGTTTGCAAATTTTGTCATTATCCGACTTAAATTAAATCAATACTTCGGTAAATAATTAATTAACTATCTCAAAAACAATGAGTTATATTAACAAGGGTTAGCATAAAAGAATTGGTCAAGTAGCTGATTATCAGTAACTTTAAGTATTCAAAGCTTAGTTACGATGAATATATCAGATGCACTTGACCAATATAGGGATATCTGCGGTGATGTCTTAAAAAGATATACTGCGAAGTTAAACAAAAGTTTTAAAACCGTCTTTATCGAGACATTACTTTTATACATGGTAATACCAAGAAAGATCAATTTCACCCGGTTGGGCCGCTACGGGACGCATTGTGAACAATGTTTCCGGCAGAACTTCACAAAGAAGTTTGATTGGCTTTCATACAACCTGCTTATGGCTGATAGGATATTTGACAAGCTTGATCGTAAGGCTATTGCCATTGATCCGAGCTATATCTCCAAATCAGGCAAACGCACTCCCTGGATTGGTTATTTCTGGTCGGGCTGTGCCGGACAGGTTAAAAGAGGACTTGAAATTATGGGCATCGGGTTGATCGATATTGATAAACATGACTGCATGATGCTTAGGGCTGTGCAATCTGCCGATACGGTAACCTTAGCCAACCGGGGCGCAACCTTGAATGATTGGTACCTGAAAGTGATTGAGCAATACAAAGAGCAACTATTACCTGTTTCCAAGTATATAGTAGCCGATGCCTATTTTTCCAAATTCTCTTTCACTCAAGGGCTCCACGATTTGGGCTTCCATCTGGTAAGTCGTCTGCGGGATGATTCCAACCTACTCTATCTTTATCAGGGAGAGAAGACCGGAAAGAAAGGACGCCCCAAAACATTCGATGGCAAGATTGATGTGAGCAATCCGGATCACAGCCGGATGGAGAAACTGGATATTTACGAAGAAGAGGGAGAACTCTATACCTTGATTGCTCATTCAAAAGCATTGAAGCGAAATATACGGTTGGTGATATGGATCACACCTAAAGGAGCACATAAACTCTATTTCTCTACTGACACAGAAATGAGTGGAAAAGATGTCATCCAATTTTACCGAACAAGGTTTCAGGTCGAATTTTGCTTTAGGGATAGCAAGCAGTTCACTGGCCTGTGTCACTCCCAGGCAAGGGATATCAACCGGTTGGATTTTGCATTCAACGCATCAATGACCGCCGTGAATGCGGCAAAAGTAATGATGAAGGAGAATGGAATACCATTTTCTATGGATACACTTAAGAACCTGATGTACAACACATATATACTCAAAAGATTTTTTGAGCTGTCTGGGTTTAAGCCGAACAGAAAGATAAATGCTAAGCTTGTCAAAGAACTAATTGATATAGCCACCTATAGGGCAGCATGAATATCGTAAAAACTATATGATTTTATAACGAACCATTGTTAAATGACAGAAAATTTTTTAGCGAAAAAATATTGTAGGTTGAAAATAAATATCTTCCTTTGCAATGTGAAAGGGATTCAACCTTGAACGTACATAACATCGTTCTTTATTTCTACATTTACTTGTTACTTGTTGAATATTTTTCATGTTACGAAATTCGGTTTCTACTTTCATTAGTTAATTTGGTTTTTTTAAATTATTTCTATCTTATGAACATTTACATTGGTAATCTGAACTATCGAGTTCGGGAAGACGACTTGAGACAAGTAATGGAAGCTTATGGAGCCGTTGATTCTGTTAAAATCATCAAAGACCGCGAAACTGGCAAATCAAAAGGATTTGGTTTTGTTGAAATGGCTGACGATGAAGCTGCAAAGAAAGCTATTGAAGAGCTTAACGAAAAAGAATTACAAGGACGCCAAATGGTTGTCAAAGAAGCTCGTCCTAAATAATTGCTTTTGAAGGAAAACAAAGAACTTCCGCCAGCAGACGGAAGTTTTTTTATATCTGAAAATCAGTAAACATCATGTGGACAAAAGGTCTATTCGTCGGTAAATCAGCACTTTTACAAATATCGTTTCTGGTTCTGTTCATCCTCATCGGAGCCATCTTCTCTTCGCTTGCCGTATTAGCCATATATTATATATGTTATGGAACAACGGCAGGAATGGCAGATCATGCCAACTTCATGAGATTCACCCAGTTCGTATCATCTGTTGCCACATTTCTGCTACCCGCTCTGTGCCTGGCTTATTTATGCAGCCATAAACCGAAAGATTATCTTTATATCGGGAAAATACCTGACGGCAACGTCCTCCTGCTGGTCTTCATCAGCATGTTTCTACTGATGCCTTTTGATAATCTGATTGCATTGATAAACAAGCAGATGGAGTTGCCTGCATTTCTGGCGCCTGTTGAAAACTGGATGCGACAGGAAGAAGATACTGCCGAAAAAATCACCACCTCTTTAGTAGGAAATTATGGAATACTGATTCTTATGGCGAACCTCATTGTGATTGCGCTGACGGCAGGCGTTACTGAAGAATTTCTTTTCCGAGGCGCTCTGCAGCGGATATTCAGCCAATGGACGGGCAATCATCATGTTGTCATTTGGAGCGCAGCGATAATTTTCAGTGCATTCCACATGCAATTCTTCGGATTTCTGCCCCGAATGATCCTCGGCGCCTATTTCGGTTATCTCCTTTATTGGAGCCGTAACATCTGGATTCCGGTCTTCGCGCATTTTATCAACAATGCTTTTGCAATCATCGGAATGTCTAACGAACCGCTGAAAGACAATGAATATATCAGCGGAGATATCTCAACGCAGCATCTCTTGCCATATACTATCATTGCAATAATAATGGCCGTATTCTTTTGGATTTGTGCAAAGAAAATCAGAAGCCTGACAACCGGCAGAATCAAAAGTCCTTCCGATGAAGGATGAAGTCTTTACCTAAGTATTTCTCACGAACAATAGCATTATCGGCAAGCTGCTCGGCTGTGCCCTGGAAAAGGACTTTGCCTTCAAACAAAAGGTAAGCACGATCGCAAATACTCAATGTTTCATGCACGTTATGGTCGGTGATCAAAATCCCGATCTGTTTGTTTTTCAGACGGGCAACAATACTCTGAATGTCTTGTACAGCAATAGGGTCGACACCGGCAAACGGTTCATCCAGCATGATAAACTTCGGATCGATAGCCAGACAACGGGCGATTTCAGCACGACGACGCTCGCCGCCCGACAACTGATCGCCCAGGTTCTTGCGTACTTTCGTCAGACCGAACTCGCTGATCAGACCTTCGAGGCGCTCCTTCTGATATTCGGGCGATTTGTTGGTCATTTCGAGGATGGAACGGATATTGTCCTCAACCGTCATCTTTCTGAAAATAGACGCTTCCTGCGCCAAATAACCGATTCCTAAACGGGCACGCATATAGACCGGGTATTTGGTAATTTCCTTGTCATTCAGGAATATCTTCCCTCCGTTTGGGGTAACCAGACCTACCGCCATATAGAACGTAGTCGTTTTGCCGGCGCCATTAGGGCCCAGCAGTCCCACAATCTCGCCCTGCTTCACATTGATGGAAACATGATTGACCACCGTACGAGTCTTATATTTCTTTATAAGATCTTCTGTCCGAAGAATCATTTGTTCGTCTTCTGCCATATCGATTATTTTGGTGNAAAGATAGTGCAAGTCGAGAACAGAATAAAATGAACTTGTTCATTTTTTATGTCGAGACGCAGCCTATCTTCGCTTTTACAGAAGCAAAGATAGTGCAAGTCGAACAAAGTTACTGCTTCAGGGAAAAGATTTCTACGGAATGATTAGCAAATACGACCGAATAGAGTTATCTTTGTATTCGAATAAAGCATTCGTTTGATAATTATCAAAATATATTTCATCAATTGTGTTTTTATATTTTGACATATATCAAAAGCAAGTTATATTAATATCTAAAACAAATTTATTCCGTATGAGTCTGAAATTTAGTCTATACAAAACACCCGTTCCTTCCAATAGAAGCAAGGAACAGTTGGAACACGCCCGAATCATTCATCAAGGCACAATCAACACGGATGAGTTATGCAAAATGATTTCCGAAACAAGCAGCTTTTCTTCCGCCGATGTGAAAGGAGTAATCGAAGCCTTGAGTTTCTGGCTGAATCATTACCTGACGCAAGGATATAGTGTAGAGATGGATGACTTAGGTTACTTTTCGCCCACATTGAAAAGCAAAAATTCAGTTAATGAAAAGGGAGAAATGAAGACCAAAGTGGAAATCGATTCCGTTGGATTCAGATGCGCAACCTCGCTGAAAAAGAAAATCAGAAGCGCCTCATTGGAAAAAGTATCTCAACATAAGAAAGAACAACCTCTCAGCGCTGCACAAAGGAAGGGAAATATCCTTTCTCTGTTCAATGGCGACGACAGCATAAATACACTGAAATGCATGTCAATCAACCATTGCAGCCGATATATTGCGCTTCAGGATATTAACGAACTGGTGGACGAAAGCAAACTGCTCAAGATCGGACACGGAAAGCGCATTATCTATATCCGGCCATTCCAACAAGGTGATAAATAATCATAAAAGCGATTTTATATTCGTTTTAGACCAAAGTATGCATTTCAGAAAAATACGTACTTAAAGGAATTGAACTATCTTTGCAAGTTGAAATTGATAAACAAATACAATGAACAAGGCATTACAGAGACTAGGAGAATATATGCTTCTGATGAGAAAATGCATCACGATTCCTGACAGATGGAGCATGTTTTTCAAGCAATTAATAAGAGAGATATACAAGTTGGGTGTCGATTCTTTGTGGATTGTCATTATCATATCTGTATTTATCGGTACAGTTATTGCCATTCAGATATCACTCAACATCCATTCACCGCTGATACCAAAATTCACTATCGGTTATACGACACGTGAGATTGTGCTTCTCGAATTCTCGTCGTCAATCATGTGTTTGATCCTTGCCGGCAAAGTGGGTAGTAACATCGCGTCCGAGATTGGAACCATGCGTGTCACCGAACAGATTGATGCCATGGAAATAATGGGTGTCAACTCGGCAAACTTCCTGATCCTTCCGAAAATGGTAGGACTCATGGTTTTCATACCGGTACTGGTTATCATCAGTATGTTCACCGGAATATTGGGCGGTATCGCAGCCAGCCATTCATCAGGAACGGGAATGACGCCTGCCTCGTTCGAGTACGGTTTGCAATACTTCTTTACGGAGTTCTATGTATGGTATTCTATCATCAAATCCATAGTTTACGCATTCATCATATCTTCCATCTCCGCATACTTCGGATATAATGTCAAAGGTGGAGCGCTGGATGTTGGTAAAGCCAGTACAAACGCAGTTGTGATGAGCAGCATCATGATTCTGCTGGCTGATGTTATAATGACAAAAATAATGCTTACGTAAAATGGTTGAAATCAAACATATATACAAATCTTTCGAAGGGCGGATGGTGCTCAAAGACATCAATGCCGTTTTCGAATCGGGCAAAACGAATCTGATAATCGGCAGAAGCGGTTCGGGTAAGACCGTACTGATAAAGGATATTATCGGTCTGCTGAGACCCGACAAAGGCGAAATACTGTACGACGGTCGCGACTTGACATCAATGGATAAGCACGAACTGAACATGCTTCGCCGTGAAATGGGAATGTTGTTCCAAGGTTCGGCATTGTTCGACAGTATGACGGTTCTCGAGAATGTCACCTTCCCATTGGATATGTTCTCAAAGCAATCATCCAGAGAAAGACAAAAGCGCGCGCAGTTCTGTTTGGACCGTGTGAACCTTTCGGATGCGGGCAATCTTTATCCGTCGGAAATCAGTGGCGGTATGATGAAAAGAGCAGCTATCGCACGTGCTATCGCCTTGAATCCCAAGTATCTGTTCTGCGACGAGCCTAATTCAGGACTCGATCCGAAGACTGCCTTACTCATCGATGATCTGATTCACGACATCACCAAAGAGTACAACATGACGACCATCATCAACACCCACGATATGAACTCAGTGATGAATATCGGCGAGAATATCATATTCATCAAAGAGGGCGTGAAAGAATGGCAAGGCAACAAAGATGAAGTTATCACTTCCGACAATAAAGCGCTCAACGACTTTATCTTCGCTTCCGACCTCTTCCGTAAAGTCAAGGAAGTGGAAGAAAACGAACTGCTGGAAGGAAAATCATAATATCATCATGAAAACAAAAAGTTTAATCATCGCAGCACTGATGTGTTGCATCGCTTTTCAACTATCATCGACTGAGAAAAAAGGACAGCGCGTGGTTTATATGGGCGATTCAATAACCGACAGCAACTGGGCGCGCCTGGATGGCAAATCGTCTGCCGAACGCAAAGCTAAAGAATGGGATAAGAATCACGTATTGGGAAGTGGATACGTTTATTTCTGCGCTTCCTATTATCAGGGCAATTATCCGGAGAAGGAATACGAATTCTTCAATCGCGGCATCTCGGGCAACACGCTGGTCGACTTGGAAAAACGCTGGCAGAGTGATGTGATTGACATGAAACCGGATGTGCTGTCCATACTTATCGGGACCAACGACGTGAACCATTATCTCAGAGAGAAAGTACAAGAACCTTTTGATTTCGTTGGCTGGGAGAAAACATACCGCAAACTGCTGGACGAGGCACTGCAATCGAATCCGAATATGAAGTTCGTGCTCTGTGCGCCATTCGTTGAACCTATCGGAAGCATAAACAATGAGACTTATCCGAAAAGAATCGAGATGATCAACCAATGTGTATCCATCGTTGAACGTATTGCCAAAGATTACAAGGCTGTATATCTGCCTTACAATACCATGTTTGATACACTGATCAAACAACATCCGACATCAAAAAATACTTATTGGATCTGGGACGGAATACATCCCGCTCCTGCCGGACATAACCGGATGGCAACACTTTGGATTAAACAAGTGGACAAAGCCGGATATCTCAAATAATTAAAGGCTTGTTTCAAGCAAGAAGAATTTCCGGATAAACGAAATAACAAAAAGAGGACCTTTTAAATGGTCGATTGAACAAATCAATTGACGAATTTAAAAGGTCCTCTCTTTATTGGATATCTATCTGATAATGGTAAAGGGGCAGATATTCGCTGAGCCTGTTGTCAAGAATTCAAACAAATATCTGCTCGTTAATTTCTATAGATGTTATCTTGATTAATAACCGAATATGTCTTCCTGTGTCAGTATCTGAACCGGACCATACTGTTCCAAGCCCTTCATATCAAGATCTTTCTCATCACCAAGAATGCAATAAACATACTTGCGATTCTTCACCCACTTTTCCTGGAAGGCTTTGATCTGCTGCAATGTCATCGACGGAGCTTGTTCGTACAAAGCCTTGCGCATATCAACATTCAAACCAAGATCCTGAGCACTAAGATATGACCAGAGCACATTGTCTTTGGTTATACGTTCGGTGCGTAGACGTGTGATCACTGCATCTTTAGCCAATTTGAATGCCTTTTCAGACTGTGGCATATTGTTGATGATTTCATCGAAAGCCTTCATGGCATCGATCATCTTGTCATTCTGAGTTGCGATGAACGTACGATAAACATAATCGGGATATTTCAGTTTAGAAGGAGTGATCAGGAATGCACCGGCAGAATAAGCCAGTCCGCGTGATTCACGCATTTCCTGGAATACAATACTGTTCATGCCGCCACCGAAATATTCATTATACATATTTAATGTAGGCTGAACATTCACATCAAACTTCTCACCGCGGTTGGAGATGGCAGAGAAATAAATCTGCTTTGCATCATAATGAGCCAACAGCACTTTGGCATTTTCTGTCTGCTGCTGTTTGAACTCCGTTTCTTTAGGAACCGGTGTCCATGAAGCCGGGACTTTATGATATTTGGCGATTGTAGCCAACAATACAGCGGGTTCGTCAGGACCATAATAAAGAATCTTATGCTGATAAGTATTGATCTTATGGATGCGTGCAACCAGTTCGTCAGGATTCAACTGCTGCAATTCTGTTGTGTTCAACAGATTGGTTGTAGGCGATTTCGGGCCCCAGATAGCATACTGAATCAAACGATTGAAGTTCTGTGCCTGATTGAGTTTGGCATCCGAACGTTTCTTCAGGATATCAGCGGTCAGATTCGTGTAAGCGTCTTTGTTCACCTGTGCATCAGCAAGCAGTTCTTCAAACAAAGCCATAGCTGCAGGCATATTCTCGTTCAAACCGGACAAAGTAACGTACGTACGATCTGATCCCGGGGAAACATTGAAATAGCAGGCAAGTTTATAGAACTCCTCGTTGATCTGCTGCAGACTCTTGGTGGATGTTCCCAGATACTGCATATATTCGAAAGCGGTTCCCATAGCGCGATCGTTATTATTGCCCATGTCGAATACATACATCAGAGTGAAGAGATCATTAGTCGGATTCTTCTTATACAAAACCTGAATATTCGATTTTGCCGCCAGCTTCTGCATATCCTTATTGAAATCAAGGAATACAGGTTCTATCGGTGTTACTTTGGAATTCTGTATCGAACGAAGGAACAGACTTGAACTATCACGATTCATAACAATCGGAGTGATAGTAGGCTTTTCCATCTTCTTGATGGTTGAGTCCTGTCCTTTGTTCTTATAGATAACCGCGTAGTTATCACCAAAATATTTGTTGGCAAAATCAACAATCTGCTGTTTCGTAATCTTACTCATACGACTCAACTTGCCAACTTCATCTTTCCAAGGGGTTCCATCAATAAAAGAAGACACAAACATGTCGGCACGACTGGAGTTATTATCCAAACGTTGCATCTGCGCCAGCTTATAATTGTTCATGGCAGCTTTCAGAAGATCTTCCTTGAATTCGCCTTTCTTCAGTTTGGCAATTTCACCAAGCATCAAATCCTTTACCTGATCCAAAGTCTGTCCTTCTTTCGGATAACCCATCACTACATAAGCATTGTAATCGGATGTGCCATAAGTACCTGCAGAGCATCTTAATACTTTTTGCTGCTGAAGTAAATCAACATCTATCAATCCTGCCTGTCCGTTATAAAGGATCTCACTTGTCAGATCCAACAGATCCTGTTCTGGAGAAGCTGCTCCCGGGAAGCGCCATCCAACAGTAATATTCTCGGCATCAACGCCAACGACAGTTTTTACTACCGGTGCTTTGATAGGCGATTCATGAATGGCTGGGCGTGCCGGCAGATTCTGATTCGGTTTCAGTTGACCAAAATACTTATCAATGGTGGCAATCGTCTTTTCAGGATCCAAATCGCCCGAAAGGCAAATAGCAATATTATTAGGAACATACCACATATCGTGATATTTCTTGATGTTTGTGATGGATGGATTCTTCAGATTTTCCTGAGTTCCCAGAACAGTCTGCGTTCCGTAAGGATGATCCGGGAAGAGCGAACTCAACACAGCTTCGTACACCTTGCGACTGTCTTGTGTCAATGACATATTCTTCTCCTCATAAACGGTTTCCAACTCTGTATGGAATCCGCGGATCACGCAGTTCTCGAAGCGGTCGGCTTCAATCTTTGCCCAGTTGTCAACCTGGTTGGAAGGAATATCCTCAACAAACACCGTCTGATCGAAACCGGTATAAGCATTCGTTTCTGTAGCGCCTATTGCCGACATCAGTTTATCATATTCATTCGGAATAGCGATTTTTGAGGCTTCATACGAAACACTGTCAATCTGATGATAAAGCGCTTTACGAGCTGTCTCATCTTTGGTTTTCCGATAAACTTCAAAGAGCTGTTCGATCTGGTCAAGCATCGGTTTCTCCTTTGCATAGTTCATAGTTCCAAACTTCTGTGTTCCTTTGAACATCAGATGCTCAAAGTAATGAGCCAAACCGGTAGTTTCGGCAGGATCACATTTACCACCTACACGTACAGCAATATACGTCTGAATACGAGGTGTTTCCTTGTTCACTGTCAGATATACTTTCAAACCGTTATTTAAGGTATAAATACGAGCTTTCATCGGGTCGTTAGGCACCGTCTCGTATTTATAAGGAGTTGCAGCCGAACACATTCCTATCGATAAAAGAAATAAAACGGCTAACTGAATAAATAGATTCTTTTTAGACATACATTAATATATTGAAAGTTGTTAGAATTAAAACATCCCAAAAGTAAGAATAAAAAGCAAGAATAGAATAACCGGCAGAAAAATTTCATACATAAAATTACGTAACTCTCATAAAGCTATAAAATAATAGATAACAAAACACAAAACCTCTATACCAAAATCACAATTTGTGAATTTAGTACATTGATTTCAATCTATTGTAATTATGAAACATTAAAAATGTAAATATGAGGCGAACAACAATCCCAATAGCTGTAATTTTGTTAAATCACATAAGGTCTAAATATCAACGTATAGCTTTGAATTGTCGAATGAGCTTAATATATGGTGTAGTATTTATTCATTAAATATAGTAAACATGAAAAAAACAATTTATTTATTCGCAGCATTGTTTGCAATAGCAATCACCGGCTGCAAAAACTACGATGACGACATTGATAGTCTCAATCAAAGAGTGACTTCGCTCGAAGCGTGGCAGAACACTGTCAACACCAACATCAGCGCATTGCAGACTATTGTTAATGCCTTGCAAACAAAAGATTATGTAACGGGAGTAACCACCCTTGCGGATGGTTCAGGCTATCAGATTACATTTCAGAACAGTGGAACCATTACCGTCAAGAATGGCAAAAACGGTACAAACGGAACTGATGCTCAGACGCCCAACATCAGCGTAGCTAAATATACGGATGGCAACTATTACTGGACAATCAATGGCGAATGGCTGAAAGATGCCAAAGGCAACATGATAAGGACAACCGGTGACAAAGGTGACAAAGGTGATACCGGGGCAACTGGAGCTACAGGAGCAACTGGAGCTCAAGGTCCGGAAGGTATGCATGGCATGAATGGTAGAGATGGTGTTACTCCCCAAATACGCATCAATACCGATACAAATGAATGGGAAATAAGTACTGACGGAACAAACTGGACTTCAACAGGTGTCAATGCAACCGGTCCGCAAGGAGCTACAGGAGCTACAGGAGCTACAGGAGCACAAGGAATTCCTGGCCCTCCGGGTCCGCAAGGAGCTACTGGAGCTACTGGAGCTACAGGAGCTACTGGAGCTACCGGAGCACAAGGAATTCCTGGTCCTCAGGGTCCTGCTGGCCCTCAGGGTCCGCAAGGAGAGAAAGGCGACGCCATCTTTGCATCAACAAATCCTGTAACCACCAGCGATTCATCTGTAACATTCAATCTTTCGGATGGAACAACATTCACATTGCCACTCTATCAGAGCATGAAGATTGCACCGCTAAACACAGAATCCATCATTTCAATTACATCAGAAATGACACTGCCTATCTCTTTACCTGCTACATTTAAAGAAGCTGATTATACTTCCATATTGGCAAAGGTAGAAAGCACAAGCGGTACGGGATCCGAACTGCAAACGAGAACGGCTGCAACTGCAAATGCGTGGGGTGTGACTGTTAACAAACCTACTTTTACATCTGGCACTTACAATAATGATGCTTCTGTAAAGGTAAGCGTACCCACTACTCCGACATCAGAGAACACTTATGCCATGCTGATAGTTACCATTTCGAAGACAGATGGAACTACCATGACTGCATCAAGAACAATCATGAATATAGAGGCGGCTTCAACATATAATGCTTTAGGAAGCGGCACTGCAACCGATCCTTATCTGATTTATAATGCACAACAGATGAAGAATCTTGCGACAACTGAAAATGCAGGAAACAACATGAGTGGGAAATACTTCAAGGTTATGAAGGACATTGATTTGAAGAGTGTTTGTGGAGACGGAGCAAATGGCTCTGTAAATGCGAACTGGATTTCAATAGGATTAACAGATCAAACAAACTTTGCCGGGACATTCGACGGCAACGGAAAAACCATTTCGAACCTATATACCAAAAACTATAATGGGAGAATGGGATTATTCGGAATTGTAAGTGCAACGGGTATACTAAAGAATATAAACATGTCAAATGCCAAAGTCATTAATGATAGCAGCGGCACGAATGGCAAAATTAGTTCTGGAATCATTGCCAGTCATAATGCTGGAATCATTCAGGGGTGTTCGGTAACCGGCAGTACTTTATCATTAAATAATACAAATACAGATGCCGGATTAATCGTTGCTTATGACTCCGGATACATCTTCGGTTGTACTGTCACAAACAGCACAATTAGTGGATATAGAGCCTTAGGTGGAATAGTTGGATCCTGTGGCGGTCAATGTGTAGCATGTATAGCCAAAGATATCACCATTACTTGTAATTCATCGTATACTAGTCAGTGTAGCCCTATAATAGGATATGATGATGACGGTTCATCTACTGCGTGTGTATCCTCAAATTATAATAGTGATACTTCACTCAAGTATTGTGGAGGAAATGTGTCAGCATTTTATAATTATACATCCGGAGGAACAACCATGAATGATGCGACAACAATCAATTCACTCAACGGCTTTATAGCGACTTGGAATAGTTCGAATACAGCACATCCATGTCCTTATACATTCACACAAGCTGTAACAGGAACTCTGCCTATATTGAATTTGAACTGACATATTAATCAGGACTGACATTTCCGTCCGAGGCATAAGCTTCGGACGGAATTTTTATTTTATCTTTGCTCACAAAATACAAAGACAAACAACGGCATAACTATCAAGTCTGAGATATGTTTTTGATTTGCACTTTGCATATAATAAAAAGGGATTACATTAACACATACATTAATTTATACAAGCCATTTTATGCCTGTACAAATGACATTAGAATTTGAGTTACTCAATATCTTGACCCATTTTTTACTTTGTATATCCTTATACAATGGCATACTGCTTGTTGTGAAGCGCAAGTCTTCCGTACGGCCGCGTGTCTTATTGGCATTGCCGTTTTTTGCAATGGCAGTCACCATGCTACTGAGAGTTCATTTCTTCTATTTTGCGCCGGGGACAGACTATAAAGTACTTTACATGTCAAAACTTAATGTCATCCTCTTTCTGGAAATACTATTCTATCTCTATCCGATTGAAGTAATCAAACCCAGATGGCTCAACTGGAAAAAAACGTTGCTTCTGTTTAGTCCATGGATACTCATCAATATCATTCTGTTGTTGTTCCACATAGAGTTCCGTCCTGTATGGACGTTTGGAGAAATGTGTCAGCATATAGGTGAATTCAATATTCTGTTCCGTCTGTTTGTATTATTTCTCTACATTATTCCTTATCCACTCATGCTGTTTTGGATTCCTTACAACTGGAGGAAGAGCGGCGCAACAAGAAATTGGATAGTCAAATATGCTTTTGCCATACAAGGCATCGGCATTCTGTTTTCTATATTTTCGCTGACAGGTTCATCATTCTTCAATCTTCTATATGTAGCATATAACTTGATGTTCTGCATCTATGTCACCTACATGGAATTCAATACACGTCTGTTTGTCCCCGCCTCTATTCAAAACGGAGAAGAAGGAGTGACTATTGATAACGCGCCTGAAGCATTGATAAATAATGGACCTGAAGTATCGATCATTAAGAAAGAAGAACCCGAAACAACCAATAAAATACTATGGAAGAAATTATACAGACAAATTGAAGAGGAAGAATTATGGCGCAATCCGGATATCAGTTTGGAATATTTGGCCAAGAATATCGGCACCAACCGAACCACACTGGCAAATATTATTCATGAGAACGGCTTTGACAGCTACAAAACCTTGATCAATCGCAAACGCATAAAGGAAGTCGTACGTATACTGACAGAAGAAAAAACTGCAAACATTCAAGAGGCCTTCTTCTGGTCGGGATTCCGTTCGCGCATCACCGCCACACGTTATTTTCGCGAATACATGAACTGCACACCCACAGAATTTATAGAGAAACTGGAAAGTGCGTGTACAAATAAAGAATAGCAATGATTGCTGACGGCAATAAAAAAAGTATATACCTTCTGCTAAAAGTATATACTTTTTGAAATAAACTGATCAAGATCCCGCCCGCCATAGAACAAGCGGTTCGAAAAATTTCTATTGATTACAGTCCAAAAGCCTCTTTGATCTTATCCACATAATCCAGTTTTTCCCAAGTGAACAATTCTACCTGGCAAACAACCGGTTTAGGATCATAACGAGAAATAAATGTCTTAGTGACAACTTGCGGTTCGCGACCCATATGACCATAAGAAGCGGTCTCAAAATAAATCGGATTGCGCAACTTGAGACGTTCCTCAATTGCCTTCGGACGAAGGTCGAACAATTGCCAGATCTTCTGAGCAATCTCGCCGTCGCTCATCTTCACATTTGAACGACCGTAAGTATTCACAAAGATACTAACCGGTTTGGCAACACCGATAGCATACGATATTTGTACCAGCATTTCATCAGCCACACCCGCTGCAACCATATTCTTTGCAATATGACGCGCTGCATAAGCTGCCGAACGATCCACCTTCGATGGATCTTTACCCGAAAATGCACCTCCGCCATGAGCACCCTTGCCTCCGTAAGTATCAACAATAATCTTACGTCCTGTCAGACCGGTATCACCGTGAGGACCGCCGATGACAAACTTTCCCGTCGGGTTCACATAATACTTGATATCACCGCTAAACAATTCCTGTACATACGAAGGATACTGAGCTTTCACACGCGGAACAAGAATTGATTTCACATCTTCGGCGATTCTCTTCTGCATTGCTTCGTCGGCCTCTTCCTGCGTGATTCCTTTCGGAAGGATAAACTCATCGTGTTGTGTTGAAATGACGATGGTATCGATACGCAGCGGTTTGCCATTGTCGGCATATTCGATAGTGACCTGACTCTTTGCATCCGGACGAAGATAAGGCATCAGCTTATTTTCATTCTTGCGGATCTGTGCCAGTTCACGCAAAAGGCTGTGTGCCAGATCAAGAGCCAGAGGCATGTAATTGTCGGTCTCATTTGTTGCATAACCGAACATCATTCCCTGATCACCGGCTCCCTGTTCATACGGATCCTTACGTTCAACGCCGCGATTAATATCGCCACTCTGTTCATGTATGGCCGAAAAAACGCCACACGACTTAGACTCGAACTGGTATTCACTCTTCGTGTATCCAATTCTTTCGATCACATTGCGAGCTACTTCCTGCACATCAACATATGCAGTCGATTTAACTTCTCCAGCCAAGACAACCTGTCCGGTTGTTACAAGGGTTTCGCACGCAACTTTAGAGTTCTTGTCATAAGCCAAGAACTCATCCAGCAAAGCATCCGATATTTGATCGGCTACTTTATCAGGGTGTCCTTCAGACACCGATTCGGAGGTAAATAAATAACTCATTACATTATTATATTGGCAATCGTCCATCAAGAGATGGCAAACGGCAAGTCATTCGTCGGTTTTAATATAAAGGCACAAGCCATGCCTTTCTACGAATCCAAGTCAACAACATGTCATCAGTCAAATCGTAATTGGCGACTGACGGTTAATAAATCATTTTTATCGGATAGGAAATTGTCTGCTTGCCGGACGGCCATATACATTGAAGTACTTTGTTTTTTAGCATTTTTTACCGTGGTTGCAAGCAATACAAATCTTTCCACATCAAATCGTTGCAAAGGTACAACTAATTATTTGTACCCTGCTATATTGTTGAAACTATTTTTTTCTCTGTGAGTTTCGCAAGGCGCGTTTAAATTTGAAACTAGCCTTCCATTTAGCGGAATCCGAATAATGCGTACCATGCAGAAAATTGGAGAGCTTCAGTTTCTTGTCGCCTTCCAGTTCGTCCTTCGCTTTTTTCTTGAAAACCATTCCACCTTCGGTAATGACCTTCTTTATCTCATCATTCTTCATAACTTTTCGTTTAATTCTGCCATCGTTAATTTCAAAACCGGATGAATGAATGCCGGTGCAATCTCGGCAAGCGGTTCCATCACAAACTTGCGTTCTGTCATGAGCGGATGCGGAATCAGAAGTCCGGCATCCTTCATAATCAAACTATCATAGAGCAAAATATCGATATCAATAATCCGGTCATGATATTCGCCGCAAGTTTTTTCTGTACGTCCCATTTCTTTTTCTATCTGCTTCGATACTGAAAGCAGTTCTAAAGGAGCAAGTTCAGTTCTCAACTTGAGTGCTGCATTCAGGAACAGATTTTCCGATTTGAAGCCCCACGGTTCCGACTCATAGAACCGAGAAAGAGTCAGTACATCGCCTGCTCTTTCTGCCAGCATTGCAGCTGCTGTTATCAAATTCCTGCGCTTATTGCCGATATTCGTTCCCAGACCCAGATATGCAATGCCTGCCATCTTTTATCAGATGATAAGCATAGCATCGCCATAAGCGCCGAAAGTATACTTTTCCTTCAGAGCCACATCATAAGCCTCCATAATCAAATCATAGCCACCGAACGATGCCGTCATCATCAATAAAGTAGAAAGCGGCATGTGGAAGTTTGTAATCATGGAAGTTGCCAGATTAAAATCGTATGGCGGGAAGATGAATTTGTTGGTCCAACCTTCAAATTCCTTCAGATGTCCATCGGTGCTGACAGCTGTTTCCACAGCGCGCATAACCGACGTACCGACAGCGCAGATCTGATGTCCCTCATCCTTGGCCAGATTGACAATATTCACCACATCTTCGTTGACAATCATTTCTTCCGAGTCCATCTTATGTTTGGTCAGGTCTTCCACATCTATTTCGCGGAAATTACCCAGACCGCAATGCAACGTCAGATAAGAGAAGCGGCAATCTTTTATTTCGAGGCGCTTCATCAGTTCGCGACTGAAATGCAGACCTGCTGCAGGCGCAACAACTGCACCTTCTTCGGTTGCAAAAATATTCTGATAGCGTTCCTCGTCTTCGGGTTCAACCGGACGATCGATATATTTAGGCAGAGGTGTTTCGCCCAAAGCATATAATGACTTCTTAAAATCGTCATGATTGCCGTCATAGAGGAATCGCAGCGTACGTCCGCGTGAAGTTGTGTTATCAATCACTTCGGCCACCATCGAATCGTCTTCACCGAAATAGAGTTTATTGCCGATACGGATTTTGCGTGCCGGATCGACCAATACATCCCACAGGCGAAGGTCCGGATTCAGTTCACGCAACAGAAACACTTCAATTCTTGCGCCGGTTTTTTCCTTATTTCCATAGAGGCGAGCCGGAAATACTTTTGTATTATTAAATATAAATGTATCGCCTTTACCGAAATAATCAAGCAAATCCTTGAATACTTTATGTTCGATGGTTTCATTCTTACGATCGACCACCATCAACCGACACTCATCTCTATCCTTTGAGGGATGAAGTGCAATCAAAGCCTGCGGCAAATCAAATTTGAATTTAGAAAGCTTCATAATACTATCTATGTTATTTTATTTTATTTCTATCAAAAACCATTATTGTTGCTGGCTTTTCATATCAGCCGGAACAACATTCTTATCTAAAAACACATCAATATCATCGGCTGACAAACACTGATCGAGTGTTATATCGCCAATTCGCGTACGCTGCAACGATATCAGATGAGCGCCCGATTGCAGAGCAACGCCGATATCACGAGCTAAAGCGCGGATATACGTCCCTTTACTGCAGACAACGCGTATCTTGATGATCGGCATATTATATTCCAACAGTTCTATCTCATCAATCACCAGCGTTTTCGATTTCAACTCTACTTCTTCGCCGTTTCTTGCCATCTCATAAGCTCTTTTCCCGGCAACTTTACATGCCGAGAAGACAGGAGGCACTTGTTGTATCGTTCCAACGAACGACTGAAGCACGCGTTCAACCTCCTCACGCGTAATATGTTCGGTAGGATAAGTCGCATCGACCTCCTTTTCCAAATCGAAAGAAGGAGTCGTCTCTCCCAACTTCAGACCGGCAATATATTCTTTTGTCTGATACTGAAACTCATCAATCCGTTTCGTTGCCTTACCCGTACAAATAATCAGAACGCCAGTAGCCAGCGGATCCAACGTTCCGGCATGGCCGACCTTTATCTTTTTCACATGAAGTTTTCTTGATAACTTGTAGCGGAAGGTATTCACCAAATCGAAAGATGTCCACTTCAGCGGCTTATTCAAATATACTATTTCTCCTTCTTGAAAATCCATTTTAAACGAGTTTACATGTATTTGAACTTAACGCAGCGAGAAATACAAAGTCAGTGCTCCGACGACTGCACAATAGATGGCAAAATAGATCAATTTTCCTTTCTTGACCATATTAATCATCCATTTGCATGCGATACAGCCCGATATAAATGCTGCGATAAAGCCAACCACCAACGCGGTTGTCGAAATATCACCTGTTACGGCTTCACCCTTCATGGCTTTCATTATATCCAGTAGAGCCTCACCCAAAATCGGCGGTATAACCATCAAAAACGAGAACTGCGCAATTTTTTCCTTCTTGTTTCCCAGAAGCAGACCTGTAGCAATAGTTGTGCCCGAACGCGAAAGGCCCGGCATCACGGCACACGCCTGTGACAAACCGATGATAAACGCGTCGCGCATTGATACGAATTCCTTCTGACGAGGCTTCGCATAATAAGAGAATGCCAGCAGTACAGCCGTGAGCAACAACATCCAACCAACAATAATCAGTCCGGAACTGAAGACTTCTTCCACCTTATCTTTGAAGAAGAAACCCACAATTCCCACAGGAATCATAGACACAATAATGTTGATGGCATATTTTGTAGCAGCATTCATTTCAAATTTGAAAAGCCCCTTCAATATCCATGCCAGTTCTTTCCATAAGACAACGACAGTACTTAGAACCGTTGCCACATGTACAATGATTGTAAAAGTCAGATTATCTGCACCCTGAATACCGAACAACGATGAACAAATAGCTAGATGGCCACTGCTGCTCACCGGCAAATATTCAGTGAATCCCTGTAATATCCCCAGCACTAAAGCTTGTAACCAACTCATTCGGCAATGTTGTTATTATCGTTTTTGCTGTTCTTCAGAATTCCAAAAATCATCAATAAAAATCCGATTAGCGTCACAGCCGGAGCGACAACAATACGCTGAGCACTAAAGATAGCCGGATTGAATCCCGAAGGATCTTTCGAACCACCACCGCTCATCAGTATAAATCCTATAGCAATAATCACTACGGCAACCGCAATCAAAATAAAATTCACTTTACCAAAAGCAAAATCTTTCTTAGCCATATACTTATTTATATATAATACAATTTATCAACACCCATCCGCAGGTATTTGTTCACTGCGAATATCGTTGCAACAACCGACAGCAGTACACCCAGTACCAGAACCGATCCAAATACAATCGCTATCGTTTGGATATCCAGCAGATTAATGAATCCTGTCAGTTCGTTCTGCAAATAATACAACATTCCGCCCAGCATCAATATCGCCACTATAGCAGCAAAAATGCCGCTCACCACATTATATCCCACAAATGGCCGACGGATAAACCCGGGCGTTGCGCCAACAAGTTTCATCGTATGTATCAGGAAACGTTTGGAATAGATAAGCAATCGTATCGTATTACTTATCAAAACAAACGAAATTATCATCAGCACAACGGCCAGCGACAACAGAATCAGTCCGACGCGTTGCATATTTTCGTTCACCATCTGCATCATATCTTTGCGATACAGCAGTTCGGAAACCGACGAATAGTCTTTTATCTTCTTTTCTATCAGCTTAAGACTGTCAGGATTGGCATATTTTGAATGAAGCTTCACCTCGATAGAGGCTTGCAACGGATTGAAACCCAGAAACGTTTCAGGGTTTTCGCCCAACTCCTCTTCCAATTCTTTGGCTGCCTGTTCTTTTGATATATATTCCGCTGATTTGATGAATGGCTGTGATTCCATATTCTTCTGCATCTGCCTGATCTCAGAATCGCTCACGTTGTCCTTCAGTACAACCGAAAATGAAATATTCTCTTTCACATACGCAGACAGTCTATTTCCCAATAACCCCATCAACAATATCAATCCCAATAAAAACAATACCAAGGCAATGCTAATAATGGAAATTAAACGGGAATTAAAAAAAGAAACTGCACTAATCTTCTTATTTTCAGCCATTATGAAAGTTCAAATTTAATAATCACCCTTGCGAAAATGTGTAAGAAGTACACACCTCCCAAATTTTCTGCAAAAGAACAAATAATTTATCGAATAGCGGCTACTTTACAATTATTTAACTATGGAACAAAATATGCGGAAGAAAAGTCTCTTGCATCTGAATGCAGAGCTATTTTCTTTCGCATATATGATTCGTTTGACAATTGTCAAATTATATTTTTACAATTGTATAAATATAAAACAACAACTATCAAACGAATAATTTATTCGAATCCGCCGACAGTTTGCTTCGGATGTAACGACAATCGTTCCCGAAAGCAAGAACCTTTGCACACTCAATCATCCACCGGTTCACCGAACAGTGTAGCCGATGAAGCCGAATGAACCTTGACGTTGATAAACTGTCCGACGTGAAAATTCTTTTTATCGAAGATAACCACCTTATTCTGACTTGTACGACCGAAGAGTTGATCGCGCGAACGTTTCGAGAAGCCTTCAACCAGTACTTCGAACGTTTTGCCTATATCGCGCTTGTTGCTTTCCTCCGAGAGCTGATTCTGCAAATCGATCATTCCCTGCAGGCGACGCACTTTCTCTTCTTCCGGAACCGTGTCGGGCAAATGTTTGGCGGCATAGGTTCCCGGGCGTTCGGAATACTTGAACAGGTAAGCGCTGTCGTATCCCACTTCGCGCATCAGCGAAAGCGTTTCCTGATAATCTTCCTCCGTCTCGGAATGGAATCCACAGAACAAGTCGGTCGAAATAGAACAGTCCGGAACGATTCTGCGAATTGCTGCAATACGGTCGAGATACCACTCGCGCGTATATTTGCGGTTCATCACCTTCAGTATTTTCGAACTCCCCGACTGCGCCGGCAGATGGATATATTTACATATATTATTGTGGGCTGCAATCACCCGCAGCGTGTCATCGCTCATATCCTTCGGATGCGAGGTGACAAAGCGTATACGCATCTCTGGCACTTCCAAGGCAACCAGTTCAAGCAGTTGCGAGAAATTCACCTTTTCGCCATTACGTTCAGACATGTACGAATTGACATTCTGTCCCAGCAAAGTAGCTTCCTTATAGCCTTTCGCCTGCATATCGCGTATTTCGTTCAGGATGCTTTCCACCTCGCGATTACGTTCGCGACCACGTGTATACGGAACGATGCAATACGAACAGAAGTTGTTGCAACCGCGCATGATTGAAACAAAACCGGTAATATGTACGCCGGGCAGCTTTAGCGGAATCACATCCTTGTAAGTCTCCTGTGTCGAAAGTTCCACATTAATGGCTTTCTCGCCACTTTCGACTGCACCGATCAGGTTGGGCAAATCCATGTACGAATCCGGACCAACGACCAGATCAACATGATATTCGTTTATCAATGCCTCCTTCACCCGTTCGGCCATACAGCCCAACACGCCAATCACCAGCGATTTGTTCTTTTTCTTCAACGACTGGAAATATTGAAGACGACCATACACCCTTTGCTCGGCGTTTTCGCGAACCGAACAGGTATTTACAAATATGGCATCCGCCTCCTCGATCTTTTCGGTCATTGCATAACCGTCCATCTGCATGATTGAAGCCACAACCTCACTATCCGCCACATTCATTTGGCAGCCATAAGTCTCAATAAAGAGTCTTTTCTCTGAAGCAGTGGATTTTAAGTCCACGCTTTCATTTTGTTCCTCTGTCATTTAATTATTAATTAACGTTAAACATTACTTTTAGCAAAAAATTAAACCTTTATAATGTGTGCCATTCAAAATAAAGCTTTATATTTGCATTCGAAAAACGTAAATTTTTTCATAGTTAAGGTTTTGGTTAAATCGAATAAGGGTGGCTGTGAAGTTACCCTTATTTACTTTTATACCTTTTATATCTTCTCTTTCTTCCACAATCCAATATTTCTTCTTACATTTGGCTGCAAAATTAATCAAAGTTATGGATAACTCAGGCGATTGGCTGTATATTGTTTTTCTAATTGTTGCTGTTGTAGGCAGTTTACTAAAGCCGAAGAAAAAGCAGAAACAACGTCCGACTGTCATTTTAGGACAGCCCGGGAAAGCTATCGTAGAAACCGAGGAGCTGCCCAAACCACAAAAATCTTTTTGGGAAACGCTCGAAGAGATTGAAAGCGGAGAGACCAAAAAGGCAGTCGTTCCAAAGAAAGAGGTGCCTTCAGTAAAAAAGAAGATTAAGCCATCACCGTTCTTGTCATCCTCAGATGAAATAGACCATCCTTCGATAAACAATTCAAACAGTATATTGACGAAACAAGACACTCAAGAAAATGCGATTCACTCCACTTTGGACCTTGATAATGCCGCCTCTCTTCGAAAAGCGGTAATCTATAGTGAAATACTGAACCGTAAATATTAACTATCAATTTTCTTTTTAATAACTTTGTGCCGTCAAACTAAAAAATGAATTATATAGAACCAATTTAATTATATCATGGCATTAAGATTTATTACAGCTGAAGAAGCTGCTACATTTGTACACAACGACGATAACGTAGGTTTTAGCGGATTCACACCCGCCGGATGTCCTAAAGTTGTTCCAGGCGCAATCGCTCAAAGAGCTATTGAAGAACACGCAAAAGGTAATCCATTTAAGATTGGAATGTTCACCGGTGCTTCATCCGGCGACAAGATGGATGGTGTTTTAGCAAGAGCTAATGCTATCAAGTTTCGTACTCCATATCAGTCTAACAAAGACTTACGTGCATTGTTGAATGCTCACGGCGCAGAATATTTTGACCTGCACCTTTCTGAAGAGGCTCAGGATTTGCGCTACGGTTTCTTAGGCAAAGTAGATGTAGTCATCGCAGAAGCTGCTGATGTTACCGAAGATGGCGAAATCGTTCCTACCAGCGGTGTAGGTATTCTCCCGACAATCTGCCGTATGGCTGATCGTATCATTATCGAGCTCAACTGCCGTCACCCGAAGGAAATCAGAGGTATGCACGATATCTACGAACCTCTTGATCCGCCTTATCGCCGCGAGATTCCTATTTATAAACCATCGGATCGTATTGGTACAGACTGTGTTAAAGTAGATCCGAAAAAGATTGTCGGCATCGTCAGAACTGACGAACCGAACGAAGGCAAACCGTTCTCTCCACTGGACGATGTAACGATGGCTATCGGTAAAAACGTATCCGACTTCCTGGTAAGCGAGCTCAAAGCCGGTCGTCTGCCTAAAGAATTCGTTCCTCTGCAGAGCGGTGTTGGTAATGTTGCAAACGCTGTACTCGGATGCATGGGCGAGAACAAGGACATTCCTGCATTCAATATCTATACAGAAGTTATTCAGGATGCTGTTATCGGTCTGATGAAAGAAGGTCGCGTTAAATTCGCAAGCGGTTGCTCACTGACAGTCAGCAACGAAGTGATCCGCGACATCTACGATCATCTCGACTTCTTCAAGGACAAGATTCTGCTCCGTCCGGAAGAGATTTCAAACAACCCTGAAGTTGCTCGCCGTTTAGGCTTGATCGCTATCAACACGGCGTTGGAAGCTGATATCTTCGGAAACATCAACTCTACACATGTTTGTGGAACAAAGATGATGAATGGTATCGGAGGTTCAGGCGATTTCACACGTGCAGCCATGTTGTCAATCTTTACAACTCCATCAACAGCCAAGGACGGCAAAATCAGTTCATTCGTTCCTATGGTTTCGCACTTGGATCACAGCGAACACTCTGTCAAAGTCATCATCACCGAATACGGTGTTGCCGATTTGCGTGCCAAATCACCAATACAGCGTGCTCGTTGCATCATCGACAATTGCGTTCATCCTGACTACAAGCCATTACTGAACGAATATTTGCAGATGGGCATCAAGGGACAGACACCACAGAACTTGAAATGCTGCTTCGCATTCCACGAAGAATTCATGGAAAACGGCGATATGCGCAAAGTAGACTGGAGTAAGTACAACAAATAATAGAGTCCATTATACAAAAGAGGCACGAACCGCAATGATTCGTGCCTCTTCTTTTATTATATATTTCTATTATTTAGGCTGTTTGCCAATATAAGCCAAAATTCCNCCGTCAACATANANCACNTGNCCNTTGACAAAATCCGAAGCTTCAGAAGCCAGGAAAATAGCCGGACCCATCAGATCTGCCGGTGTTCCCCAACGAGCTGCCGGCGTTTTAGAAATGATGAACGAATCGAAAGGATGACGCGAACCATCCGGTTGTTTCTCACGCAATGGAGCAGTCTGCGGTGTAGCAATATAACCCGGACCGATACCATTACATTGAATATTGTATTCGCCATATTCGGAAGCGATATTACGAGTCAACATCTTCAAACCGCCTTTAGCAGCAGCATAAGCTGAAACAGTTTCGCGACCAAGTTCGCTCATCATCGAACAGATATTGATAATCTTGCCATGACCTTTCTTGATCATGCTTGGAATAACTGTTTTCGAAACAATAAACGGAGCGTTCAGATCGACATCGATAACCTGACGGAACTGTGCAGCAGTCATGTCGCACATCGGAATACGTTTGATGATTCCGGCATTGTTTACCAGAATATCAATTGTTCCTACTTCCTTCTCAACGGTAGCGATGAAAGACTTTACAGCCTCTTCGTTAGTCACGTCACAAACATAGCCGTGAGCTTTGATACCCAATTCATTATAGGCTGCCAAGCCTTTATCTACCAATTCCTGCTTAATATCGTTGAATACGATCGTTGCGCCTGCTTGAGCAAAGCCAGTAGCGATAGCGAATCCGATACCATAAGAAGCACCCGTTATCAGAGCGATCTTCCCTTCCAATGAAAAGTTTACCATTTTCGTTTAATTATTAATTGTATATATATATCAAATCATTTCAAGTCGGTGATCAACGAGAAATCCTGATCGCCATAATCCAGGTTCTCGCCACCCATTCCCCAGATAAAGGTATAGTTATGAGTAGCGGCAGCACTGTGAATAGACCATTCCGGAGAAAGAACTGCCTGTTCGCCACGCATCCAGATATGTCGGGTTTCATTTACTTCGCCCATAAAATGACATATAGCCTGATCTTCAGGAATATCGAAATAGAAATAAGCTTCCATACGGCGGCTGTGAACATGTGCAGGCATTGTATTCCAAACACTTCCGGTCTTCAGTTCCGTCATGCCCATCTGCAATTGACACGTTGGAAGCACCTGATTGACAATCATCTTATTGATAACACGATCGTTCGAATTTTCCAACGAACCCATAGCTGCTGTAACAGCATCGGCTTTTGTCACCTTCTTATCCGGATAGTTGCGATGAGCCGTTGTCGAATTGAAATAGAACTTCGCCGGTTTCTTTGCGTCTGAACTGATGAACGTCACCTTACGATCACCAGAACCCAGATACAAAGCTTCTTTGAAATTCAAGGTAAACGTAGCGTCATCAACTTTCACAATGCCCGTTCCGCCTACATTATAGATTCCCATTTCACGACGGGTCAGGAAGAATGGCGCTTTCAAAGGATCGATAGCTTCCAGCTTGAGTTCCTCGTCTACAGGCATTGCACCACCCACGATCATTCGGTCGTACATCGAATAAACCATATTCACTTCATCAGGAGCAAACACGCGCTCAATCAAAAAGTCGCGACGGATTCGCGTCGTATCATAATGCTTTGCATCTTCCGGATGCGCTGCATAACGTAATTCATAATTTGTTTTCATTCTATATACTCCTATTACATTATATTATATATGTTACTTACTCCATGCATGATCGGCATTGACTTTTTCGCCGTTCCATGCTTTCAGATTCGTCCATTCGGTAAAGGGCGCGGACCAAAACTCGTCCGTCGGCGGCAATCCCAATGACAACAATCCGACTGAACAAAGATACGAACTTCCGGTGTTAATATACGATTCGGAAATATCAATCTGATCGCCTGCGAATCCAACACGCAACCAACCGTTCTTATCAAAATTGGCAGCCGACTTCAGTTGCTTGTGAATAACGGCCGTAAGTGCACAGCGAACTTGCGCCGGTTTGACCGAAGCCGGAAGATTATGCATCAGGCAAGCCATTCCCAGCGCATGAAATGCTCCAAAACGATAAGCAATAGAGCGACCTACAACGGGGAATGTTCCTTCCGGTGAAATAAACCTTTCCAATATCTCTGCATAACGCGCATGACGTTTCAACTGAACATCCAGAAAGTCTGCACCTTCCAAATGATGCTTCTGCATCACAATCAGAACGTCGGTCAACATCGGATGAATCACATAGCTGTTGTAATAATCCATGTGGAAACTAGCGCCGTCACCATAAAGCGCATCGCCTTTATACCAATTATCGCGGAACTTGTTTACGCCATAAGTAAGCCGTTGCATATCACATTCGCCCGTAAACTCCAGCAATGCAGCTTCAACCGTTGAAGCAAAAAGAAGCCAGTTGTTTTCACCGGGTTTAATCGCACGACTGTTTTTAAGTTCGGTAATCATGTGCTCTTTGGCTTTAGCATCCAGATTTCCCCACAACTGTTTCGGAGCGCGAAGCAGTCCTTCCGCCAAAAATGCTGCATCAACCAAAGCTTGTGAAGGTTCTGCGAAGAGCAGATGATCGGGTGCATCCGGATCGACAGCATTTTGCAATCCTTTAACTGCCAGTGCAATATACTTGGCACGTAGTTTTCCTTCGGCTGTATTATCGGGTCCGAGTTCCAACCAGGGAGCCATTCCACATATCAATCGTCCGACGGCTTCCAGATGTGAGAACTTCTTTCGGTCGGGCGCCAACGATTCGTATGGCATATTTTTCTTCAAGGTATTCTGACTGAGATTCGTCAACACCGGATCCGCAATGCGAGTCAATGTGGCAACCCAGAATGCTCTATCTTTAACACCATTACTCTGCTGGGCTTCACTTGTTTGTGCAAGCAGGAAGCACAACAGAAATAATCCAATGATCTTGTTTATCCTCATGATTTTACTTTTTCAGATGCTTTAAACGCATCAAAGCCTCGACATAATAATAGTCGGCGTAACTCAGTGGAACATCGACTTCACTATGATGAGGCAGACTGCCGACTGAATGCATCAAAACAAAATTACAGTTCTCTCCCACTTTAGCCATATATGCTGGCGACGAAAGCGAACGAACTTGTTTTTCAGCAAATGTCAAATATTTCTTTGCCACTGAACTCTTGTCCAGCTGACTCAGTTCAATCAAGGCTGAAGCCATAATCGCACCTGCCGAAGCATCACGCTTGGCATTTGGAATATCCGGAGCATTGTAATCCCAATACGGAATCTTATCGGCAGGCATATTCGGATGATTCATCAAAAAGCCGGCGATATGTTTTGCCTGATTCAAATATGTGGCATTCCCTGTTTCACGCGCCATCATTGTATAGCCATAAAGTGCCCAAGCCTGACCACGCGACCAGGAAGATTCGTCAGCATAACCTTGGTGAGTCATCTTTACATGAGGCACACCGGTAATCGTATCGTAAGAAACAACATGATAACAACTATAATCCTTGCGGAAATGGTTCTTCAAGGTTGTGTTGGCATGATTCTCGGCAATCTTGCGGAAACGATTGTCACCCGATGTTTTGGACGCCCATTCCAATAATTCCAGATTCATCATATTATCGATAATAACCGGGAACTGCCATTTGCCGCCATTGGTATTATCCCAAGAACGAATGGCTTTGATCATCGGATTATAACGGGTTGAAAGAGAATTCGCTCCATTAAGCAGAACTTGCTTGTATGCAGGATCTTTCGTAATGCGATAGCCATTGCCATAGCTGCAATAAAGCATGAATCCGACATCATGGCTATTGGTTATATACTGAACCTTCTCTACTCTCTTCGTATACATCTCAGCATACTTTTTCAATTCCGGAGAATGAGTGTTTTCATACAAATACCACAACTCGCCGGGGAAAAATCCGCAACACCACCATGACCATGTACCTGTTTCCAACTTCCCGTCCTTAATGCTCTTTGGTAATTTTCCTTCCTGATTTTCCAACACTTTAGCCATTTGTATAGCCTGCTCGGTTGATACTTTTAATCCGCGGTCAATCACCTTCGAAATTGGCTCTTCTTTAGCCGGAGCAAACGACATCAGCGACAATGTTGCCGCTAACACAAAAAAACTCATGCATTTATTCATGACTATCACTATTTAAAAATTAAGCAACAATGAATTAATAATATTATTATCGATACAACAATGTACCGCAAGTTCTTTCTTTGTCTGCAAATATAAGCATATTAAAAAATATGGCAAACGTTTTAGCTCAAAAGAGCTTGTTTCATATAGCCTTAATTAGCAGATGGCCGAAATAAACGGCACTCATTCCCAACATAAAACTCAATCCGGTGTAAAACATAGAATGAAAAAAGTTCTGAGCCTGGAAGAATGAAAAATTCTCGTACATGAAAGTCGAAAATGTAGTAAACCCGCCGCAGAAGCCAACCGTGAGGAAAAGCCACAAAGCATTGTTGGAAATATGCCCGCGATCGAACAGGCCATAAAGCAGACCAATCACAAAGCATCCTATAATATTAACGACCATGGTCCCGACAGGTATCGAAGTGGAAAAATTTGCCTGCAAAGTCCGCGAAACAATAAAACGTACAACACCGCCCATAAAACTTCCTGCGCCAATAAAAAGAAGCGTCTTCATCATTCATTCAAAATTAATCTGTAACAGTAGATATCATCAACAAAACCCGGATGGGCTGTAGTTTACAGGCAGATATCATTGCCTTTAAGCGGTGCAAAAGTAGGATATCCTTTTCAATTACTCAAAAGTGGTTCGTTATTTTTCTTTAAACAGGCAGATAGCGCTTCAATGGTGGGTTTTGATTAGACTCAGTTAGCTTCTGATACAGATGTATATACTTCTGTTTTCCATAGTATATACTTTTGAAACAAAAAGTATATACTTTCACCTATCAAAAGTATATACTTTGGCACCCTAAAAGTATATACTTTCGTATACCAAAAGTATATACTTTTTTAGGCTACCTTAATATGCTTATTATTAATCCTTTCCGAAGAAAGCATCAAAAGCTTGTCCTGAAGGCTGGAAATCTGCCTGCTTTACAAAGGCACAGGCTTCGCGTGCACCGTGTTCGCGGTCCATGGCACTGTCTTCCCACTCAACAGACAATGGTCCGTGATAATGGATATCATTCAATGCGCGAATGATTTCTTCAAAATGAATCTTCCCGCGACCAAGACTGCGGAAGTTCCAATAACGACGCGAATCACCAAATGCCATATGTCCGCCAAAAACACCAACGGTCTTAGGTGTATCACTCCAATAGACATCCTTCATGTGAACATGGAAGATACGATCCGAAAACTCATAAATAAAACGGACGTAATCAACACCCTGATAGCCGAAATGACTCGGATCATAATTGAAGCCAAAAGAAGGATGATTGTGAACTGCCTCAAGAGCATGCTTTGCCGAATAGATATCAAAAGCAATCTCCGACGGATGAGCCTCTAATGCAAAACGAATGCCTAACTTCTGATATTCATCAAGGATAGGCGTGAACCGGCGGGCAAAATCGGCATAACCTTTCTCGACCATCTCTTCAGTAACGGGTGGAAATGAGTAGAGCCATTGCCAGATTGAACTTCCCGTAAAACCAGCTACGGTATCAATACCTAGCATTTTTGCTGCATGTGCTGCACTGATAAGATGCTGTGCCGCACGTTCGTGAATACCTTCAGGATCGCCATCGCCCCAAATATAATCCGGAACGAGACCTTTATGACGGCAATCGATATTGTCGCAAATAGCCTGACTAATCAAATGATTGGATATACAGAAAAGCTTCAAGTCATACTTTGCCAACAGGGCTTTTATGTTCTCATAGTATTCAGCATCTGTATGCCGAACATCCAAATGCCCCGGAAGGCCAAGTTCTAAACCGTCATAACCAAAAGCTTTCGCTTTCTGACAAACAACTTCCAATGGAAGATCGCTCCACTGAAGCGTGCATAATGTAACTGGACGTGCCATAATTCTCCTTTTCTTTCTAAGGTTGTACAATAAAGATTTGTTTTCTACAAATGTAAGAATTGTTTTTAAATTTCCATACAAAAATTTGCAGATATAGAAAATATGTCTTTTCTTTGCCAACGAATTTAAAAAATAATTAAAACTCTTATCTATGAGAAAAAGTGTATTCTTATGGCTGATTGGCATTCTATGCTTTGCCGGTTGCAGCCGTTCTTCGGAAGAAGAAGTCGTCTATGTACAAAAATCTCATCCCATTCAGTTTAATGTGGCGCTAGAAAAAGAAATATTTTCTTTTCCTGGTACACGTAGTATTCCAGATTCAAACATTCCGGAACCTGCCCAGTCCAAAGCGGATGGAGAAAGTAAAGAACTGAAAGACTTGTGCACAACCATAGAATATCTGGTTTACACGCAAGGAGAAACGCCAACGCTTGTAAAGCATAAGCAATTTGTATTAGACCAAACGAATCTTGATGCCGACTTTGGCATCGTTTATGACAGTCTGCCAAAAGGAAGTTACCAATTCTGTTTTCTGGCGCATAGTTCGCATACAGCAGCATTATCCGGCACAACCTTTACATTCGACGACGTTTCGGATTCTTTCTACAAAATTTTGCCTCTAAATATTGAAGTAGCCGAGGTAGTGAACAAAGATATTACGCTCGAACGAATCGTCAGCCGCATAGAATTCATGGCTACCGATACGGTCCCGAAAGTACTCAAAGCGTTTAATATTGCTGCAGGAGGCGTATTAAAACAGCTCAATATCCTCAGTGGAAATGGACTTGCTCCAGTCGATAACCATAACATTTCGCACCAGTTCACTGCCGAAGAAATAGGAAAGAGCAACACGATACATTCTTTCTACACGTTTCTGACAGCCGATAACAACAAGCTGAATGTCAAACTATCAGCCATGGATAAAAGCGACAATCTTATCAGAGAAAGAATCGTATCCAATATAATACCAGAGAAAAATAAGATAATCAGATACAAGGGAAGACTCTACAGCCGCTCAGAATCTGATAATACATTCCAAATCAGTATTTTTGACAATGGAAAATGGAGTCAGGAAGTGGAGGAGACACTTCCCGACTATGAGTAATAGACAGTTTTAACTTTCATTATAAAAAACGGAGCCTGCTCTTGAGAAAGCCCAGGCTCCTTCAATTAATCTTCAACCGTCCTGTAACAAAATAGGACGATTACTCTTTGAAACATATAAATAAAAGCATACCTTTGCCATAAATAACATAAACAGTGTGGCGCTATGATACTAATCAGAAAGAAAATTTTCAATTTCATATTGTTATTAGCAACCATCAGTTTTCTAATGGCATGCGAAGAAGATCCTTATCGAAGAGACTGGGATCAGGCGACCTATGCTCTTTGTAGCAGTACATGGTATGATTCCTACATAAATAAAAATGGACTTGATTGCGAACAATATCTTACATTTTATAATGACGGTACAGGAACTGATCGAACTATTACCTATTACAATAATGGTATGCAAGATGAAAGACGATCTGATTTCTATTGGGATTGGAACGATCAATACTTCAGCTCTTTTGCCGTAACCTATTCTGACGGTACCGATTATTACGAGAATATCAGCATAGGCAATGGCATATTCGACTGCATGCTAAATGGAGCTGCGGTAACGTTCAAAGCAACTAATTACTATTAAATGTAATAAAGAAAGGTTGATTTGTATCTCCGATGGGAATCGAACCCATATCAAAAGTTTAGGAAACTTCCGTTCTATCCATTGAACTACAGAGACCTTTTGAGATGCTGCAAAAGTAAGGTCTTTTCCTCAATCTGGCAAATTTTAAAACAATTATCAATGAAAAGTACAATTCATGCATTATTACTTCTACTCTTTCTTGCACCTTTTTATCTTGGTGCTCAAGAATCTACAGCCAAGTGGATATATTATCCCGGTGATTTTGAAATTTACATACAAAACAAGCTGAACATGGAGCGCTCGGAGCGTAATCAACCCTATCCTCCTTTTTGGCGGACAGATATGCCCTATTGCATCCTGGACTTTTCAAAACAAGTTACGCTCAAGCAACCGGAAAAGGCTTCCATCTACGTCGATGGTCAGTATTATATCTCAATAAATGATAAAATCCTTTACGATTTTGATCCTAAGGAATTCGAAATACCGGCTGGGACGAACAATATTCGTATACATGTGGCTAATTTTCAAACCGTTCCTTCTATGCTTTTCCAGAGCAAAAGCATTCCGTCTGATGATACATGGGATGTTGTGTATAATGGCAATGCCATTCATGCGTCCGTATATAATTCCAGTAATTCCTCAACGCCTCCTTCTTCGTTCCGTCTTCAAACAAAGCCGATGAAAGCACAATCAGTCGTCAAAGAAGCGAACTATACGCTTTATGATTTTGGAAAGAACACATTCGGATTCCCAATTCTTGAAGGATTAAAAGGAAATGGTAAAGTCTATCTGTATTACGGTGAAAGCAAAGAAGAGGCAATGGCAGATAAAACAGCAGAAACTTGGGATGTGATTCATGTTAATGGTGACAACCCACAAAACGACACGCTCGCAACAAAAGCCTTCCGCTTCATTAAAGTTGTGGGCGATCCTGCTACATCTTTCAAAGATTTGTCTATGCTTTATGAATATCTACCCGTAACTTATCGGGGAAAGTTTTCTTGTTCTGATGAGTTATTAAATCGTATTTATAGCACGGCTTTATATACATTTCACCTCACAACACGCGAATGTCATCTGGATGGCATCAAACGTGACCGGTGGTCGTGGAGCGGCGATGCGCTGCAAAGTTATTGGATGAATTTCTACAGCTTCTTTGATGAGGATGTCAATAAACGTACACTTTGGGGATTACGCGGGCACTCTCCAATAAACTGCCACATTAATACGATTCTGGATTATACTTATTATTGGATGATAGGTATTGAATCACAATATCTATACACAGGTGATACAACATTCATCAAACAGATTTATCCTCGCATGAAAGAAACGATGCAGTTTGCTACAAGTAGACTGAACAACGAAGGCCTTGCTGCCGGAATGCCTGGCGACTGGGTATTTGTTGACTGGGCTCCGATGAGTAAAGATGGCGTTTTGTCATTCGAACAACTGCTGTATATCAAAAGCTTAAAAGCAATAGCTACTTGTGCTGAAGTGGCTAACGATAAAGAAACAGCCACAAAGGCTTCACAACAGTATGATCATCTGCTAAAACAATTCAACGACCTGTTCTGGTCTGACCAGAAAAAGGCTTATATCCACAATCTGATCAACAACAAACGGACTGAAGAGGTTACGCGTTATGCGAATATGTTCTCGATACTATTCGATATGACTGATGCATCCAAAAAGGAAGAAATAAAGGAAAGTGTTCTGATGAACCCGAACATATTGCAAATAACGACACCGTACATGAAATTCTATGAACTGGCTTCGTTATGCGAGATCGGCGAGTACAAAAAAGTATTGGATTATGTACGTTCCTATTGGGGCGGGATGCTTTCGCTTGGTGCCACAACCTTTTGGGAAGCTTATGATCCAAAAGCTGCTGCCAATGAACATTATCAGATGTACGGGCGTCCGTTCGGAAAAAGTCTCTGCCATGCATGGGGCGCAAATCCAATATATCTTTTTGGCAGATACTATCTGGGTGTAGTTCCTACGAAACCCGGATACAAAGAATACAATATTCAACCCGAACTAGGCGGTTTACAATGGATTAACGGTGCGGTTCCTACACCAAACGGAGATATTCAAATAAAGATGGACACGAAAAAGATTGAAGTGACATCTCCTAAAGAAGGTATTGGAACATTAATCATCAAATCAGGGAAAAAGCCTGTATGCAAAGGTGTAACAGTTAATCCAAAAGGAGACAAAACATATCACATCACATTAGATAAACCCAATTATCACTATGTGATCACCTATAAAGCATTATAATATCAGACAGGAAGTGATGCAAAGTTCTAATCAAAAAGGCTTTGCATCACTGACAATGATTTGATTTCAGGGAACTCAGGAAGATGAAGACGATAATAATCTAAAATATGATTGATAACATTCACACGTTCTTGCCGAGAAAATGCATATAACGACATATTTTCAAAATTCATCTTCAAAAGTTTGACAAAGACAAAGCTCTCTTCCTTGTTCAAATAATAATCATGTGATGGATGCGACCCTACAAACACACCATTCATCATATCAAAATAAGAGTTCATAACATAAGACTCTTCATTGGGGAAAATACCCAGATAGTGCAACAGTTTAAGTAAAAAGACAATATGGAAATTAGCTATTCCCTTATCTGCTAGTTCAAGTAAGTGTATGGAATCATACAAGTAAGTAAAAAGACGCGGATCCGATTCTCTTTCGCGCACTACCCGGAACAGAACTTCAGAAAGAAATAGAGCCAACATGTTTTTTATCGGATTGCAAAACAATTCTGTAATGGGATAGCACAATCGTGCTTCACGAACCCTGTTCATGTCACGATTATTAAGATGCTCGACCTCCATTTCCAAAGAAGCAAGCGGCATAAACAAAGCTTTTGTCACCATTGATTTCTTTCCCCGATTCCGAGTCACTAAATAAGTAGAACGGCCAAAAGCTTCTGTATACATATATATAATAGAGTACTTATCATTATATGCCAGCGTATGCAGTACGATTCCACGAGTTTTATATAACATATTGTCACTTCCTATTTCAAAAACAAATATACGAGGATTTTTAGCTTTTAGCGCTTATCCGCTCTCCTTTTGATTTTTCACACTGGCTTATTTAACATATAGAGTCCTGTTTACGAAAATAGTATACGAACAAAAATAAATGCACATTAAAATTTCCGCCAAAATGTTTTGGTAGTTCACAAAGAAGGTCTATCTTTGCAGTCGCATTCGAGAAACCTATAGTTTCATACTATGCTCAAAGCAAAAAGTTTTGAACGATGGTCCGTTCGTCTATCGGTAGGACGCAAGATTTTCATTCTTGAAAGGGGGGTTCGATTCCCCCACAGACTACAAATAAATAAAATAAAGAACAAATAAAGAGATAGCTTAGAAATGGCAAATCATAAGTCAGCAATCAAAAGAATCAGACAGACCGAGAAAAGACGTCTGCACAATCGGTATTATGCAAAAACAGCTAGAAATGCTATAAAAGTTTTGCGTGCTACAGAAGATAAGAATGAGGCTCAGACTCAATTTCCGAAAGTTTGTGCTATGTTGGACAAACTCGCTAAGAAACACATTATTCACAAGAATAAAGCTGGCAACTTAAAATCAGAGTTGGCTAAACATGTCAACAAGCTGGCATAAGAAAGCCTCTTAAAAGAAACAAGGCCGGACTCTAATAAGAAAGCCCGGTTTTTTTTAATTCAGCGGTCCGTTCGTCTATCGGTAGGACGCAAGATTTTCATTCTTGAAAGGGGGGTTCGATTCCCCCACAGACTACTTCCTTCAAAGAAGAGACAGAATTGTACAATTTTGCCTCTTCTTGTTGTGTCTAAACCTTACAATTTATAATTGTATATCAAATAATTATTTGGCTATTTTTACACATGTTTTTTGCTGCTACATCAATTATTTTCAGTAAATTTGTTAGCTTTTTAAAAGACAAGAATTTATAATAAATATAAGAACTCATGAGTGATGAAATGAAGAATGCTTCCACTGAAGAATACTCGGCAGAAAGCATTCAAGTACTTGAAGGGTTGGAGGCTGTTCGAAAAAGACCAGCTATGTATATTGGCGACATCAGCGAAAAAGGTCTCCACCACCTGGTATATGAAGTTGTTGATAACTCAATCGACGAGGCATTAGCCGGCTTCTGTGATCAAATAGACGTGTTCATTAACGAAGACAATTCCATAACCGTTATTGATAATGGGCGTGGTATACCGGTTGACATACATGAAAAAGAGGGAATATCTGCTCTTGAACTTGTACTCACCGTATTACATGCTGGCGGTAAATTTGATAAAGGAACATACAAAGTATCAGGAGGTTTACACGGTGTAGGTGTTTCTTGTGTGAATGCACTCTCGACATACCTGCGTGCTGAAGTCCGCAGAAATGGTAAAATATATATGCAAGAATTCTCTTGTGGAAAGCCTCTGCATGATGTACAAATCATTGGTGATTCAGACTCTACCGGTACAACCATTGTTTTCAAACCGGATGATAGCATCTTTACCATAATCGAATATAAGTATGATATATTAGCTACCCGTTTGCGTGAATTGTCTTTTTTGAATTCAGGCATTAGATTGACGCTTACAGATAAACGTGTAAAAAAGGAAAATGGCAATTACAGATCAGATATTTTTCACTCCAAAGAGGGCTTGAAAGAATTTGTTCATTATGTAGATCAATCGAAAGAGGAACTTATCCCAGATGTCATACATATTGTCACTGAGAAACAAGGCGTTCCTGTAGAAGTAGCGATGACTTACAATACCTCTTTCAATGAAAGTGTATTTTCATATGTAAATGATATCAATACAATCGAAGGTGGTACTCACCTGGCTGGATTCCGCCGTGGACTGACACGTACGTTGAAGAAATATGCCGAAGATTCTAAACTGCTTGAAAAAGCAAAAGTAGAAATACAAGGCGATGACTTCCGTGAAGGATTGACAGCCGTAATCTCCATAAAAGTAGCTGAACCACAATTCGAAGGTCAGACAAAAACAAAATTAGGCAACAGCGAAGTGACCGGTGCTGTGGATATGGCTGTAGGTGAAGCTTTGGGATATTATCTCGAAGAACATCCGAAAGAGGCAAAAATGATTGTCGATAAGGTTGTTTTAGCAGCCCAGGCAAGACAAGCTGCACGCAAAGCTCGCGAACTGGTTCAACGCAAATCGCCTCTGGCTAATGGCGGACTTCCCGGCAAATTGGCCGACTGCTCATCAAAAGATGCAACAGAATGCGAATTGTTCCTCGTCGAGGGTGATTCAGCCGGAGGTACAGCCAAACAGGGTCGTGATCGTCATTTCCAAGCCATTCTTCCTCTTCGTGGTAAAATATTAAACGTAGAGAAAGCGATGGATCATAAAATATTCGACAGTGAAGAAATTCAAAATATCTTCCGATCAATGGGTGTAACCATTGGCACAGATGAAGATCCTAAGGAATTGAATCTAAGCAAGCTCCGTTACCATAAAGTAATCATCATGACCGATGCCGATGTCGATGGTGCACATATTGCTACTTTGATCCTGACATTCTTCTTCCGTCGTATGCGTGCATTGATAGAAAATGGTTATGTATATTTAGCTACACCTCCTCTTTATCTTTGCAAAAAGGGTAAGATTGAAGAGTATTGCTGGACAGATCAGCAACGTATGAATTTCATCAACAAATATGGTTCTGGTAATGAGAACCAAATACATACACAACGTTACAAAGGTTTGGGTGAAATGAACGATCATCAATTATGGGATACGACCATGAACCCTGAGAACCGTACACTGAAACAGATTACTATCGATAGTGCCGCAGAAGCCGATCAGATTTTTGCCATGCTAATGGGTGAGGATGTTGGTCCGCGTCGTGAATTTATCGAAGAGAATGCTACGTATGCAAATATTGATGCATAATGAATATAAAGGTTCGTCGTCCAAATTTAGAAACATTAAATAAAGAGGTGGATGCGTTCCTTCCACAAAGGAACGACAACCGACCTCCCTTAATCGGTATATCTGCAAATCGAAAAGAAGGACAATCATGCATCGCCGAAACGTATGTGCAAGCCATATTAAAAGCAGGTGGTGCACCCGTTCTGATTCCTGTGATTACAGATTTGGAAGCACTCTCTGCCATCATTAAAGATTTGGACGGATTGGTCATGAGTGGCGGAGGTGATATTAATCCTCTATATTTGGACGAAGAGCCTATTCCTCAACTACAAGATGTAGATACCTATCGTGATGAATATGATTTGATTATCCTCCGATTGGCCATAAACAGACAAGTACCGATAATGGGTATTTGCCGAGGTCATCAAATGATTAATGTAGCTTTTGGTGGCAGTGTCTTTCAGGATATTCATATTCAAAGCGACCATAAACTATTAAAACACAGTCAGTCGTTACCTCGCGAACAAGCATCCCATTCGATTAAGATAATAGAAGGAAACAGTCGACTCCGTCAACTGTTTGGTAGCGACGATACGCTGCTGGTCAATTCTTTTCATCATCAGGCAGTAAAAACGCTTGCTCCCGAATTTATTGAAACGGCAAAAGCTCCTGACGGGATTAATGAAGCCATGGAACATCAAGAAAAAGAAATCTTCAGTGTTCAATGGCATCCGGAGGCAATGGCTACAAATGATGATGAACAAATGCTCAAGCTTTTCAAGCAAGAGGTGGAAGCTGCTCGTCTGTTTAGAAGAGCCAAATGCATCCACCATCATCATATCAGCATCGATTCGCATACGGATACACCAATGATTTTTCCGGGCGAATTCAACATTGGACAAAAAGAGGGAGGCAAAGTAAACCTGCCTTTCATGGAAGAAGGTCTGATTGACGCCGTAATCATGGCTGCCTATATTCCTCAAGGTCCCAGAGATGAAGCAGCTTTACAACAAGCAACAGCTTTTGCTATCAATCGTTTGAATGAAATTCATCGTCAAGGAAAAATCAATAATGAAAGGATGGGCATTGCCCGAACACCTCAAGAGATTCAATCACTGAAGAATATTGGCAAGAAAGCCATTCTTTTAGGTGTGGAAAACGGTTATGCTATCGGTAAAGATCTGGATAATATTAAACGCTTCAAGGACTTAGACGTAGTTTATATTACGCTGTGTCACAATGGCGACAACGATATTTGTGATTCAGCAAGAGGACATGCCGAATGGAACGGATTAAGTCCTTTTGGCAAAGAGGTAATCAAAAAGATGAATGAAGAAGGATTAATGATTGATTTATCGCATGCCGCAGAAAGCACATTCTACGATGCTTTGGAAAACAGCCAATATCCAATTATCGCCTCACACTCGGCTGCTCGCGCACTTTGTGATCATCCACGCAACTTGACCGACGACCAACTAAAAGCTTTGGCGGCAAAAGGCGGCGTAGTTCAACTATGCCTCTATAAAGGTTTTATCAATGAAGATTCAGAGAAGGCCTCTCTAAGCGATGCCATTCGTCACATCGAACATATTGTCGATTTGATTGGCATTGATTATGTGGGTATAGGATCAGATTTTGATGGCGACGGTGAATTGATTGGTTGTCGCTCAACAAATGAACTGATTAATATCACAACCCGATTGCTTAAGGATGGTTTTAATGAAAATGAGATTGCAAAGATTTGGGGAGGCAACTTGTTACGCGTCATGTCAATTGTTCAAGAGGCTTCGTCATACAAATAAATAACTAACAAACCAATGAAAAGACTGATTTATACTGTTTTTGCATGTATTCTGATTTCCGGCAGTCTCAATTTCATAACCGCGCAACAACCGGATCTCAAATCGTTTAATGCGCTTATCGACTCATGTGATGTAAATCTTCGCTTGCCGCATAAACCCCTGATTGGAATTTCAATAGGAGTCAATGATAAAGGACGGCTCGATATGTCGAATGCATACGTGATATCTGTCTTAAAAGCAGGAGGTTCACCTGTCCTTATCCCCATGATTGAAGATGGAGCAACATTGCGCTCTATAGTTGCTAACTTGGATGGTGTAGTTCTCACAGGAGGTGAAGATGTTAATCCTGTGTGGTACAAGGAAGAGCCCAATAAAAACCTTCAGGAAACAAATACACCACGTGATCGTTTCGAACTGACACTCATCAAATTGGCAAGTGACCGCAACATTCCCATATTAGGAATCTGCCGCGGAGAACAATTGCTCAATGTGGCTTTCGGAGGAACACTTTATCAAGATATTCCTTCACAAAAACAAAATGCACTCAAACATTTGCAAACGCTCCCCGGTAAAGAACCGTCACATTCAGTCACTATAAAACAAGAAAGCCAACTACATAATATTATAGATAAAGACAGCATGCTCGTCAACTCGTTCCACCATCAGGGAATCAAAGATGTTGCATCCTGCTTTAATGTTACGGCTATCGCCAAAGACGGACAAGTAGAAGCTATCGAAGCCTGGCCGAATCATCCGATCATTGCCGTTCAATGGCATCCGGAAGCTTTCACGGCCGCAGGTGACACAACAATGCTCAAACTTTTCAAGTTTATTGTGGGGAAGGCAGAAACTTTCTATCTGGCTAAAGAAATGCATAAACATTTTCTCTCCGTCGATACACATACAGATACACCTCTATGGTTTGATAAAGCCGGTTTCAATATAGCAGACAGAGAAAAGAACCGCGTCAATATTCCTAAAATGGAAGAAGGACGATTGGACGGTGTATTCCTTGCTGCTTTTATCTGGCAAGGAAAAAGAGACGAGACTTCACTTCAAAAAGCAGTAGAAGAGACAAACCAACTGATTGAAAACATACATAAGCAAGCCGAAAACAATAAAGACTTATGTGGCATAGCTACAACTCCCGAAGAATTTGCCCAACTGAAAGCCGAAGGAAAGAAAGCATTCTTCATCGGTATAGAAAATGGTTACGGCATAGGGAAGGATTTAAAAAATATTGCCCGATTCAAATCCAAAGGCGTCAATTATATTACCCTCTGTCATTCTTACGATAATGATATTTGCGACTCCTCTACAAAGACAAAACGGGAATGGAAAGGACTGAGTCCGTTTGGTAAAGAAGTTGTCAAAGAGATGAACCGTCAAGGAGTAATGATTGATATGTCGCACGCTTCAGAAGAATCGTTCTATGATGTAATCAAATTAACGAAAACTCCGATTATCTGCTCCCACTCTTCTTCGCGTGCCATCTGTGATAATGATCGAAATCTGACAGACGACCAACTTCGGGCTTTAGCAAAAAATGGTGGTGTGGCACAAGTGTGTCTGCTGGATGCTTATATCAACAAAGATGAAAAGAAAGCCTGTATAGACGATGTGATTCAACACATTGACCACATGGTGAAAGTAGCAGGAATCGATCATGTAGGCGTCGGCTCTGATTTTGATGGCGGAGGCGGTGTTATCGGTTGCGAAGCTGATAATGACTTCATCCAGATCACCGTCAAACTCATCGAAAGAGGTTATACAGAACAAGATTTATCTAAAATATGGGGTGGTAATCTGCTACGCGTTCTCAAAACGGTACAGAATGCAGCCACAGTAAACAAGTAACACAATATGAACAGACTGATTTATTTAGCATTAAGTATCGCACTTCTATCTTGCGGACAAAAAGGAACTAATGAAGCCTCGGCAGCAGCCGATACAACAACCGCTCCTGCTTCGTCAGCTCCAACATTCGATGGCGATAGTGCCTATTCATACGTTTCGAAGCAAGTTGCTTTCGGACCACGTGTTCCAAACACTGATGCGCATAAAGCATGCAGCAATTATCTGGCGTCAGAATTGAAAAGGTTCGGAGCCAAAGTCTATCAACAAGACGCTGTTCTTACGGCATACAACGGGAAGCAGCTCCAAAGTTGCAACATCATCGGGTCTTTTAATCCTGAAAACAGCAGACGCATTCTTTTATTCGCTCATTGGGATACGCGTCCGTTTTCGGACGAAGATGCCAATCCGGACAATTTCCGCAAACCTATCGACGGTGCTGATGATGGCGCCAGCGGTGTTGGCGTATTATTGGAGATTGCACGTCAACTGGGAATGAAGAATCCGAACATCGGTATTGACATCGCCTTTTTCGATGCAGAAGATTACGGCGTAGCCAAATTCGAGAGAGAAAAATATAACGATACAAACGAGACATGGTGCTTGGGAACGCAGTTCTGGGCAAAGAATCCACATGTGAAAGACTATAAAGCCGACTACGGAATATTGCTGGATATGGTTGGTGCCAAAAATGCCGTGTTCTACAAAGAATTCACATCCATGCGATATGCAGCGCGATTTGTGGATGCTATTTGGGATACAGCTCGCGAATTGGGCTACGGCAAATACTTCATCGCATCAGATGGTGGAGCCATCGTTGACGATCATGAATTCGTCATTAAAGGACGCAACATCCCGTGTCTGGATATTATCAACTACGATCCGCAATCGCAGACCGGTTTCGCCTCTTACTGGCATACACAAAACGACAATATGCAAAACATCGATCGCGACGTACTGAAAGCAGTAGGTCAGACATTGATGGAAACAATCTATAAACAATAAATCATAAACACTATGACTATAAATGAATTGCAGGATAAAGTCATCGACGATTTCTCTGCTTTTGATGATTGGATGGACAAATACGCTTTGCTCATCGATTTGGGTAATTCGCTTCCTCCTTTGGAAGAAAAATATAAAACCGAAAGCAATCTGATTGAAGGTTGTCAAAGCCGTGTATGGCTGCAGGCAGATTATGTTGACGGCAAAATCATATTCAAAGGCGAAAGTGATGCCGTGATTGTGAAAGGAATCGTATCACTGCTTATCAGCGTTCTGTCGGATCACACACCAAAGGAAATTCTGGATACCGACCTTTATTTTGTTGAGAAAATCGGATTGAAGGAACACTTGTCGCCTACCCGTTCAAATGGATTGGTTGCAATGCTGAAGCAAATGCGCATGTACGCTCTTGCCTTCCATGCAAAAGAGGAAGAAGCAAAGACAAAATAATCCTATTTGGAAAAATATTTTTCCTATTTGAAAGAAAAGCCTGCTCTCAGTTTTGAGCAGGCTTTTCTTTTAAACAATAGAATAAAATATTATTTGTAAGATTTGACTTATAACTCCGGAACAAGTTTTTCCAATGCCATCCCGTGCGAGCCTTTAATCAAAATATGATAGCCTTTTAAAACCTTACTTTTCAAAGTCGTCATCAGTTCGTCGGTTGTTTTGAATGTTGCAAAACCAGTACCAACTTTTTGGAAATGTTCGCCACAAAGAAACACCTTGTCGTAACGACCGGCTTTCACCTGCTCAACAACTTCAGCATGCAATTCATCACTTGTAGGACCGAGTTCCAACATATCACCCAGAATAACAGCTTTAGGAGAAACATCCATTGCTGCAAAATTATCCAATGCCACTTTCATACTGCTCGGATTGGCATTATAGGCATCAATAATCAGTTCATTCTTTTTGGTTTTCATCAGCTGTGAACGATTATTTGTCGGTTCATAGGCAGAAATAAGACGGCTTATCCGTTCAGCCGGAATCTTGAAATAACGCCCAACAGCCACTGCCGCCAATACATTATCCAGATTATACGAACCGATCAGATGCGTTTCAACCGTATGAATCTTTCCCTGCTGTCGCCAATCGAAAGTCAGATAAGGATTACAACTGACCACACAACCCCAAGTAAATGCCGTTTCGTCAGAGCCATACGTAATATGCTCGATACCTTTACCGATTTCCATCAGATATGGATTATCCTGATTGATGAAAATCTTGCCTTTCGATGTACGGATATAATCGTACAATTCGCCTTTTGTCTTAATAACACCTTCAAATGAACCGAACCCTTCCAGATGAGCACGGCCGACATTTGTTATAAGACCATAGTTGGGAAGTACGATATCAACAAGTTCTTTAATATCACCGGGATGACTGGCTCCCATCTCAATCACGGCCATTTCATGATCATGATTCAATCGAAGCAATGTGAGCGGCACGCCAAGAGAATTATTCAGATTTCCTTCTGTATACAAAGTATTATATTTAGAAGAAAGAACAGCAGCTATAAGTTCTTTGGTCGTTGTCTTCCCATTAGTTCCCGTAATGCCAATAATCGGACAACCGACCATTTTGCGGTGCCGATGAGCCAACAGTTGCAAAGTCTTCAATGTATTATCAACCAGGATAGTACGCTCACCATTCACATATTTTGCATCATCAATAACAGCATACGCGCATCCTCCATTCAAAGCCTTTGCTGCAAAAGCATTACCATCAAAATTCTCCCCTTTTAAAGCGAAAAAGATCGAATTAGGCACACACTTACGACTATCCGTTATCACTTTCGGATAATGCAAATACAATTCATATAATTCAGCAATATTCATATTTTCCCTTCCTTACAATCATTATTGATTACAGTAATTTGGCGCAAATGTAGTAATTTAATGTTTTTGCTGTATCTTTGCGGGAAAGAAGTATTGCAGATGTTACATAAAACATTAAATATTAAGGGGGCGCTTGTAACTTTTGATCGTCCGATTGTGATGGGCATACTGAATGTTACCCCCGATTCTTTTTATGCCGACAGCCGTAAACAGACTGAATCCTCCATTGACGAACGCATACAAACGATCCTGTCCGAAGGAGGAAAAATCATTGATATCGGCGGATATTCTTCCCGTCCGAATGCCATCGACATTTCTCCGGAAGAAGAACTGGAGCGGCTTGCCGTTGCATTGAAAATCATCAGGGCACACTATCCGGACACTATTGTTTCGGTTGATACCTTCCGTTCATCCGTTGCCCGTCGGGTTGTTGAAGATTTCGGTGCAGATATTATCAATGATATTTCCGGTGGCGAGATTGATAAAGCCATGTTCGAAACCGTTGCCCAACTGCATGTTCCCTATATTCTGATGCACATGCGGGGAACGCCTCAAACAATGCAGCAACATACCGATTACACCGATATGATGGAAGAAATCATGCTCTATTTTGCCAACAAAATCAACGAGCTTCATCAATTAGGTGTGAATGACATCATTCTTGATCCCGGTTTCGGTTTTAGCAAAACCGTTGATCAGAACTATCTGCTCATGGAGCATCTTGAAGATTTTAAGGAGTTCGAACTTCCCCTATTAGTCGGCATCTCACGCAAAAGCATGATATTCAAATATCTTGGAGGAACAGCTTCGGAATGTCTGAACGGCACGACAGTTCTTAACACCTACGCTCTGCTGAAAGGCGCTCATATACTGCGTGTTCACGATGTAAAAGAGGCTGTTGAAGCCATCAAAATAGTAAACAAACTAACTCAATAGAACGGATTATGTTGTGGATGAATTTCGGCATAAAAGATTTGATTGATGTACTGCTGGTAGCCTTTTTCCTCTACCAGACTTATCGATTGATGAAAAGTTCAGGTACGCTGGCCATCTTCAGTGGCGTTGTTTCCTTCATCGTCGTCTGGATTCTAATCTCTCAAGTATTGGAAATGCGACTCATGGGCGCTATCCTCGACAAGTTCATCAGTGTTGGTTTCATTGTGCTGGTCATTCTGTTTCAAGACGAGATACGCCGTTTTCTGTTAGCTCTCGGTTCGCACAAAGGTTGGAAGTTTCTGGGAAAGATATTCTCCAAGACTGATGAGAAGACTGAAAGCGAAGGTAAATATATTGCTCCTATTGTATTGGCCTGCATGAACATGGCCAAGAAAAAAACCGGTGCGCTCATCTGTATCCAGCAAGATGTTGACCTGACCGTTTATGAACATACCGGTGAAATGTTCAATGCCGATATCAACGCCCGACTGATAGAGAACATCTTCTTCAAAAACAGTCCGTTGCATGACGGAGCCATGATTATTGCAGAGAACCGTATCAGAGCTGCCGGATGTATTCTTCCTGTAGCCCAAAATGCCAATCTTCCTAAAGAAATGGGGTTGCGTCATCGTTCAGGACTGGGAATGTCATTAGAGAACGATGCCATTGTCATCATCGTATCCGAAGAACGCGGCAAAATATCTGTTGCCCATAACGGCAAGATAGAAATTAACGTAACAGCTGAAGAACTTCAGCAAATTCTTTCCGGAGAGAAGGAAGTGACAAACTATCGTTAAATAATTCAAAAGAGACAAGTCCAAGCCTAAATCTCTTGCCTATTTTGTAAACTCGAAATAGCATTTTGCCTACTTTTGTAATCTAATTTGATATCAACGAAAAAAAATAAATATTCCATTATGGACTTAATCAAAGAAATTATCGCTCGTGCTAAAACGAACAAACAACACATTGTTCTTCCTGAAGGAACAGAAGAAAGAACAATTCAAGCTGCCGACCGTATCGTTGCCGACGGCATTGCAGACATCACACTCATTGGCAATCCTGCCGAAATAGAAAGTTTAGCAAAAGAATTTGGATTGAAACATCTTTCACAGATGACCATTGTTGATCCGAAAAATCATGCAAAGAAAGCCGCATATACCGACCTTCTCTTCCAATTACGACAGAAAAAAGGGATGACGATGGAAAAAGCCGCAGTGCTTGTTGAAGATCCTTTATACTTAGGTTGCTTGATGATCAAAGCTGGCGATGCTGATGGCGAAATTGCCGGTGCACGTAATACAACAGGCAACGTTCTTCGTCCTGCATTACAAATTATCAAGACAGCTCCGGGTATGAGCTGTGTTTCCGGTGCATTTATCATGTTCACAAAGACGCCTCAGTATGGCAATGATGGTATTCTTGTATTTGCTGATTGCGCAGTTATGCCTTTCCCGAATGCTCAAGAATTGGCAAGCATTGCTTTAGCTACAGCAAGTACTGCTCGCGATATCGTTGGAATGGAACCACGTGTTGCCATGCTTAGTTTCTCAACTAAAGGCAGCGCATCTCACGAAACAGTCGACAAAGTTGTTGAAGCAACCCGCTTAGTTAAGGAGATGGCTCCTAATTTGCTGGTTGATGGCGAATTGCAAGCCGATGCCGCCATTGTTGAAAAAGTAGCCAATCAGAAAGCTCCGGACAGTAAGATTGCCGGTCATGCAAACGTATTGGTTTTCCCGACACTGGATGTTGGCAATATTGCATACAAACTGGTTCAGCGTCTTGGCGGCGCCGAAGCTGTCGGACCAATTCTTCAGGGAATGGCTGCTCCAGTCAACGATTTGTCAAGAGGTTGCTCTGTTGACGACGTATATAAGATGATTGCTATCGCTTGCAACCAATCTATTGGCCTAAAGAACAGAAACACAAACAAATAAACAACAAGACAGATGAAGGTTTTAGTATTAAACTGTGGTAGTAGTTCCATAAAATACAAATTATTCGATATGTCAGACCGCTCAGTCATTGCACAAGGCGGCATAGAGAAAATCGGAATGGAAGGTTCTTTCCTCAAGTTGAAAGAACAAGATGGCAATAAAGTCACACTTGACAAAGACATTCCAAACCATGAAGAAGGAATAGAATTTATTCTGAGTGTCCTCACCGACAAGACTTACGGCTGCATCAAAAACTATAAGGAGATTGATGCCGTTGGTCATCGCGTAGTACATGGAGGCGAAAAATTTTCAGAAAGCGTATTACTGACAGAAGAAGTTCTACAGAAAGTAGTAGAATGTTCAGAACTGGCTCCACTACACAATCCTGCTAACTTGAAAGGTATTGAAGCAATGGAGAAATTGCTGCCGGGTATTCCCCAAGTAGGTGTTTTCGACACAGCATTTCATCAGACGATGCCTGAGCAAGCATATATGTATGCTCTTCCATACGAATTCTATACCAAATATGGCATTCGCCGTTACGGCTTCCACGGAACAAGTCACCGTTACGTTTCCAAACGCGCTTGCGAAATATTAGGTGTCAAGTACGAGGAACAGAAAATTATCACTGCACATATTGGCAACGGCGGTTCGATTGCTGCTGTTCTGAATGGCAAATGTGTGGATACTTCAATGGGATTGACTCCAACAGAAGGTCTGGTTATGGGAACACGCTGCGGCGATATCGATCCGGGAGCTATTCCTTTCATCATGAAAAAAGAGGGACTGGACGCAGACGGACTTGCCGACTTGTTCAATAAGAAAAGTGGCGTGTATGGTCTGACTGGCGGCTCTTCAGATATGCGTGATATCGAAAGTGCTGTTGGTAAAGGTGATAAGTTTGCCAAAATGATTCTTGATGTCTATAATTACAGAATCAAGAAATATATCGGCGCTTATGCTGCTGCCATGAATGGTCTTGATATTCTTGTTTGGACCGGTGGTGTTGGTGAAAACCAATGGATTACCCGTCGTGCCGTTTGCGAGAACATGGAATATATGGGAATGAAGCTCGATGTGAAGAAGAACGATGGACTTCGTAGCGTTGAGGCCGTTATCAGTACTCCAGACAGTAAAGTAACGGTTATGGTTGTTCCTACAGATGAAGAACTTATGATTGCATCCGATACGATGGATGTATTGAGTAAACAATAATAATTTACTAGTCCTCACAGCTTACAAAACATTTGGATTAGTGTTTAGGCAGTCTTGACATCGGTTGAGACTGCTTTTTTATGCGCAATAAATAAAAACGACTATCTTTGCCCGCATAAACAATAATACGATGAGACATCTATATCTTTCACTAATCACCATCATACTCTGTACATGCAATATTGCAGCGCAATCGATAAAAGAATCGGACTATCCTTTATTCGGGGCACAAGTTTTCATCGAACCCGGACAGACGGATCAGGAAACCGAACAATGGTTCAAAACACTGCACGACAACGGAATGACAATATGCCGCATCCGAATGTTCGAATCTTACATGCATAAAGACAACCACTGGGATTTTACGCTTTTCGACCGCGCCTTCCGATATGCAGAAAAATATAACATCAAAGTATTGGGAACCTTCTTCCCTTATACAGAGAAAACAGATATCGGCGGATGGAAATTTCCTAAAGATCAGGCACAACTGGACAGCTTTGCAGAATACATCAAGCAAATGGCCACCCATTTCAAACAATATAAATCATTATACGGCTGGGTTTTAATCAATGAACCGGGAGGCGGACTAAATGACACTGAATTCTCGCAAAAGATGCGCAAGGAATGGAATTTAAAACATCCGCAATCCGATTTTCTGAAGAATGGCTATCCGTTGTTGGTCGACTTGCAAAACGAACAATTCAAGAACGAACTCACTACCTGGATGCTGAAATGGATTGCCAATGAAGTACGCAAATACGACAAGAATGCTCATCTGCATGTCAATAACCATGCAATATTCGCCAATATCGGAGAGTACAACTTTCCTTCGTGGCGACCATTCTTGAATAGTTTAGGAGGCTCAGCACATGCCAGTTGGCATTTCACCATGTTTCCGCGTCAGGAATATGACATTGCCATGTCCGCCGATTGCGAATTACTTTATTCCGGGGCAGGCAATCTGCCATGGTTTATGACTGAGATTCAAGGCGGTAACAACACGTTCAGCGGCAATCGAGCCATGTGTCCAACGAAAGAAGAGATTGCTCAATGGCTTTGGATTATTATCGGGACAGAAGGCAAAGGCGGCATTTTCTGGTCGCTCAATCCACGTGCTTCCGGAATCGAATCCGGTGAATGGGCATTGCTTGATTTTCAACATCAACCGACAGACCGCGTATCTTCCATCGTTGCTATCAGCAAATGCTTGAATCAGAACAAAGGACTTTTCTACACAGCGAAGAAAGTGGATACGGGAATCAGTCTTTTGTATATGCGCGAATCGTTGTGGACAGAGAAAATCATCACGCAAGGAACGCCTGCCGCTACCGACGGAAGGAAGATGTGCATGGAAAACATGCTGGGATATTTTAAGGCTTTGTCCGAGAACGGCATGACTCCAAATCTGAAAGCCTTTGATGAGTATGACTTCAGCAAAGCAGACTATTCAGGTCAGACTATAATTTTAGCGAATCAACTGGCGGTGCCTGCAGAATATGTTCCCGTTTTAGAATCATTTGTATCCAAAGGAGGCAAGCTGATTGTTGACGGACTGACCGGATTTTATGATGGATATGTTCATAACCAGATGCTTACAGGATTCTCATTACGCAAGTTATTTGGCGGAAGCATTTCTGAATTCAAAAAAATTGATGAGCCTTACTTTTATCACCTGGAAGGATTTCAATCGGAAATTCCCGGTCTGATGTGGAAAGGAACCATCAGAAAAGATGCAGCACAAACACTGAGCGCCGACAATAATGAACCGTTGCCTTCAGCTACCAGAAATCATTTTGGCAAAGGCGAAGTCGTTTGGATTCCATCGTTATTGGGAGCAGGTTGGTCTTTAGGAAACTATTCATTGTCATCATGGCTCGTGGCAGAATGTGGGACAAACGTTATTCCCGTATCATTCAAGCATTTGAATCGTGATATCATCATGAAGGAACTGAAGACGAAAGAAGGAGTGATAACCATCGCCGTCAATAAATCCAAAGATACGCAAACAGTTGAATTGCAAAAGAATGACTCAAAACTGTCACCCAATATTCTTTATGCAGACAAGGGAGGTTCGGCAACAGACAGTTCAATGACCATTCATCCGGAAGAAAGCTTGGTCATTCATTGGAAGTAGACAATTGTTCTTCCTCAAACTGCTTCATATTCAGGGATGTTCCGTCCCATTCGATATAGGAGAAATACTGCATCCAATCGCCAGCGATCAGGATGCGGGCAGTTTTTGTAAGCATCAAATCAAGCATGATATGCCGATGTCCGAAAATAAAGAAATTGATATCGGGATGCGTTTTAAGATAATCTTTTGCAAAAGATACGAGATACTCTCCCGCTTCACCTTGATATTCATGTGATTGCATTTCCAATCCTGTCTTACGGCTGCTCAAGGACCAGCCCAGTGCGAAACCGAAAGTCCACCGCGGATGAATACCTGCGTAAAGCCATTGACAGAAACGGTTGCGGAAAGAGGCGCGCATGAAACGGAACATCTTACTTCTATAATCGACCTCATCGCCGTGTCCCAAGAAGAAACGCTTGCCTAACAAATCGACAGTCAGAACATCACGATGAATGATCGCTCCGATTTCTTTCGGCAGATAATCAAACATCCAAATATCATGATTGCCAAGGAACAAATGAATTTCGACACCCATATCGGAAAGTTCGGCCATTTTGCCGAGGAAACGGACGAAGCCTTTTGGTACAACATATTTATATTCATACCAATAATCGAACATGTCGCCCAGGAAATAAACAGCAATAGCATCATTTTTGATGCTGTCCATCCAACGGACCAGCTTCTTCTCAACAGCAAGCGGATCCTTATGAAAACGAGCGCCTAAATGAGCATCGGCGGCAAAATATATTTTGGTTCGTTCGGCCGTCATTCTAATCCTAATTCCAGTTTCGCTTCTTCGCTCATCATGCTCTTGTCCCACGCGGGCTCAAAAACGAGATTAATTTCAACATTGCCGATACCATGGACAGATTCAACCTTTTCGCGAACATCCTCAACAATATAATCTGCTGCCGGACAATTAGGTGCGGTAAGTGTCATATCTATTTTCACATCGTTTTTTTCATCGACATCGATATTATAAACCATACCCAAATCGTAGACGTTGACCGGAATTTCGGGATCGTAAACGGTTTTGAGCATTGCCACAATTGCTTCTTCTGTTTGGAGAAATTCGTTTTCCATCTTTTATATGAATTGCTTTTGCTACAAAGGTAGAAAATAAATTGTAATTTCTATTTCAGATTCTTCCAATACCACTCGGTTGCCTCTTTCAAACCCTGTTTCATGCTGAACTGCGGATTATAGCCAAGTAAACGTTTTGCCTTATCAATTGAAGCCAATGAATGAGGAATATCGCCTGTGCGATTCGGTCCATGTATGATTTCAATATCTTTGATGGCAGAATCATATTGCGACAAATATTCCTTCAGATACTCAACAAGTTGATTGAGCGTAGTCCGTTCGCCATAAGCCGTATTGTAAATTTGATTGACAGCCTCAGCATTAGTTGTTGTCAAGGCTAACAGATTCATCTGAATGACATTATCAATATAGGTAAAATCGCGGCTGTAATTGCCGTCGCCATTGATAACAGGGCTTTCGTGAGCCATCAACTTCTTTACAAACAGCGGAATGACAGCGGCATAAGCTCCATTCGGATCCTGACGGCGACCGAACACGTTGAAATAGCGAAGACCGATATATTCCGTTCCATACGTACGGGCAAAAACATCGGCATAAAGTTCGTCCACATATTTAGTAATGGCATAAGGCGAAAGCGGACGTCCGATAACCTCCTCCACTTTGGGCAATGATTTGCTATCGCCATACGTAGATGAACTGGCAGCAAACATGAAACGCTTCACTCCGGCATCGCGAGCAGCCAGAATCATATTCAGAAAACCGCTGATATTGACAGCATTAGTAGTGGCCGGATCTTTAATCGAGCGAGGGACCGAACCCAAAGCCGCCTCATGAAGAACATATTCCATGCCTTCAACAGCTTTGCAACAATCCTCCATATTGCGGATATCGCCTACAAATAATTTAAATGTATCCGGGAACTTGTTCAACAAAGGAAGCAAATTCTCGATATGCCCCGTAGCAAAATTGTCCAGACAACGCACCTCATTGCCCTGCTCAAGCAAATACTCACACAGATTGGAGCCTATGAAACCTGCTCCGCCGGTAACTAATATTTTCATTGAATATAGGATACTTATGATTTAGCCCACTTTGATTCTTGCAAAGGTAAACCAATCACATTTCTTAACCAAGACAAATACGACTAATTTTAAGATGCTTTCATATCGAAGGAAATGGTAAATAGATTCGAAGGGAATAGTCTGTGCATCCGAAAGAATGATTCATTTGACATATGTATAAATACAAAATAATAATTGTATAATTTAATTTTGATAATTATCAAACGATTCATCATTCCAATAGAAAACGCAGCTTAAATCAAAAGAATCAAAACTTCCATTAGGATCGGTTTTGTTATTTATCATAAACATTTCATTATTAAAGTTGTTATAATAGAAAATGAAATATCATGAAACGAATCATTGCATGTACTTTTGCTCTATTCTTTTTCGCAGCCAACCTTTTGGCTCAATATGCGCCAGATGTATTGGGCGACAGTTATTTATACCGCACTATCCGAATGCCTAATGACTATTCGGGAAAAGTGGTCTGCACATTGGTAAAGAAACCACAGCTGGCCAATGTCAAACAAGCGGTTCTTTACATACATGGCTACAATGATTATTTCTTCCAAAAACAATTGGGCGACAGTGTGAATGCTCATGGCTACAATTTCTATGCGCTGGATTTGAGGAAATATGGCCGTTCTATCCTTCCGGGACAAGACCCGTTCTTCTGCAAAAGCATGAAAGAATATTTTGCAGATATCGACACAGCCCTGGCAATCATGAAAATAGAAGGGAACAGCAAAATATTTTTGATGGGACATTCTACCGGCGGACTGCTAACGCCCTACTATCTGCAATGTAAAAAAGGCAAACTTCCGGTGGATGGACTAATGTTGAACAGTCCGTTTCTGGATTGGAATATGAGTCCGAAAATGGAAAAATTCTTCATCCCAATCGTTTCGTTTATCGGTTGGCTCTTCCCGAATCTGACCATAATGAAAGGAAGCAATGCCGTTGGATGCTATGCTCAAAGCCTTCTGAAACAATACAAGGGCGAATGGAACTTCAATCCGAATTGGAAAATGCCTAAAGGTCATCCGATCAAAGCCGGTTGGATTCATGCAATCACCTCAGCACAAAGGAGTTTGCATAAAGGAGGAAAAATAAACTGCCCGATATTGGTTCTGTCGTCAACGCGCTCATTTCCTGAAATAAACACGTGGAATGAAGAATATCATAACTGCGATATTGTACTCGACATGCATGATATTCAAAATTACGGCGCCAAACTGGGTAATTATGTTACGCGCTACACCATACCAAACGGCATCCACGACCTGATTCTTTCTAAGGAAACGGCCAGACGACAGGTATATTACACCTATTTCAACTGGCTCGACAAAATAACACATTCTTTTGGAGGAATGAAGTAAATAAGAGGTTTATTGCGTATCTTTGTCTGAATAAACATCGAAAGTGAATGAGATTTGTACAAATATTTTTGTCTGTAATAGTTCTATCATCCGGAAGCACAATCTGTTACGCTCAAGACAATGATGCCAACACAAATGCAACCAGCTATCGGGTAGAAACTTTTGTCTCCGTTGCAAAAGGGACCGAAAAACCCTATTGGCTGAACAATTCATTGTTTTCAGTAAGAAATTCGAACGCACCATTCTGGATGGTAAGTAATCGCTATGGCAAAGTACCGCTGACGGCAAACAACGGATATCTCAACGCAGGCATTTTCCACCAGCAAAAAATCAATAAAGACTTTAGATGGAATGCAGGTCTGGATCTGGTTGCAGCAGCTCCACGCTATGATCACAAGAATATTTATGTCCAACAGCTATACGCTGAGTTAGGTTTCAAAAGCCTACTGCTCTCTATCGGAAGCAAAGAAAATTACCGCTCTTTGTGGGATCGCGACCTGAGTTCAGGCGATATGGTCTTGTCTTCCAATGCACGCCCAATCCCGGAAATCAATCTGAGTATGCCCGCATTTACGCTCGTTCCTCTCACAAAAGGATGGATGCAAATAAAAGGAGACTTCGCTCTTGGACGATCTTTTGATACCAAATATCTTGAATATTACACAAACAACAGGCAGACATACAACAAGAATGTTTTGTGGCATCACAAATCACTCTATGTACAAATAAAAGATACGCGAAACGATTTTCCGCTCTCCGGAATCATTGGTGTTCAACATTGGGCGCAATGGGGAGGAACTTCAACTAATCCTAAAACGGGTAAGCAACCGCAATCTTTGAGCGATATGCTAAGAGTCATCTGCGGAAGTGAAGGAGGAAAAGATGCAACAATGTCCGACCAGATTAATGTTTTGGGAAATCACTATGGGTCATACGACTTTAAACTGACCTACACACAAGCAGACTGGAAAGTTTCCGCCTATCATCAACACTATTTTGAAGACAAGTCAGGGATGATTTTTGTCAACAACACTGATGGTTTATGGGGATTGCAGTTTGATTTGCCCAAAATCAACTGGTTCAAGAAAATAGTGATCGAACATCTTGAAACTCGGGACCAGAGCGGTCCGTTCCATTTCATTGAATTCGATCATAGCCAACATAAAGGACCCGGCGGCGGATCCGACGATTATTACAACAATGGCGAATATCAAACCGGTGCCTCTTATTTTAACCGCGCATTGGGTTCTCCATTAATTCTCTCTCCTGAGTATAATGGAGATGGAAGCTTGGGCTTCAAAAACAATCGTGTTAGTGGATGGCATTTTGCAACCGAAGGCGACTTATGTTCCTCATTATCATATCGAATGCTATTCACACTGATGAATACGTGGGGAAGAGCTTCTGCTCCTTTATTAAATAATAAACGAGGCACAGCAGGTCTATTGGAGATACAATATCATCATCCAAAATTGAAAGGATGGAACTTTGGAAGTTCGATAGCTGCAGATGCAGGCTCTTTATATACCAAAAATATTGGCTTAAGCTTTACTGTCAGCAAGAGAGGAATACTCAAATCCTGGTAAATTTCAATCTTTGTATTTATCCCACAATCCAGAGGATATGATTTGTTGTGTAGTTTCGGCAAGATCTTGCAAACTTTTATGAGAAGAATCCATTCCTTCCGTACTGATTGGTTTATGAATGATCATTTCCATCGGATGACGATGTACCATAATAGAACCGATAGGCAAAACATTAAACGGCCCATTAAGCGTAATAGGAATGATCGGCAGATGCTGATCTACAGCCATTTGATAAGCGCCCTTCTTAAAGCGGGCCAGTTTTCCGTCTTTAGAACGGGAACCTTCAGGGAAAATGACAATGGAAGCACCCGAACGCAAACTGCGCTCTGCTTCAAACACACTTTTTGCTGCTGCTTTTGAAGAAGAATTATCCACAAAAATGAAACCGGCAGAACGACAGGCCGCTCCTACAAAAGGAATCTTACCTATTCCGGCTTTCATTACCCATTTGATGGGAACGCCTAAAAAACCATATATCAAAAAAATATCAAATGCGCCTTGATGATTAGAAACGAACACATAGGGTTTGCCCTTATGTATATTCTCTCTTCCACTGACCGTTACAGGACAAAGTACTAAATGACATGTCAACCACGACCAAATTTTTCCCGGATAATAAGCAAAAATTTTTTCACCGCCCAATAGACAACCTACAATCACAGTAACAGCAGTCAATATGGTAAGAACAAGGAACAACGGTATCGCTATTAACCAGAAATATATAATATAGAGTACGCGCAACATCATATAAAAGCTTATCAAATGCAAATATAATAGCTAAATTTGATGGTTTCAACATTTTTATTGTAAAATATTTTTGCAATCGGGTTATTATTGCTTTATTTGCAGTAGGAAAAGAATAATAAAATAAACTCTATCACCATGAAGGGATTAATGAAAAATTTAGGAGTTATAATTCTCCTTATCGGTGTTATCATTTTAGCAGTGCCTTCTTTCCAAGAAGGAGCATCAAATGCTGTTTTAATTACAGGCTTGGCTGTCATTGTTATTGGCTACCTTGCTCATATCTATTTCAACAAGAAATATGAATAATTAAACAAAGCTGCAAAGATAAAAAAGAGCGCCTCCTAGAGGTCGCTCTTTTTTATTAACTATTTGATTATTATGCTTGTCCCTTAACTCCGCCTACCGGTGGAACAAAATCTTCGAAGTTTGCTGTCTTATTTCCACTCTGCCCTTCGAACTTAGCAATATTATCTTGAAGAGCAAACAAAAGACGTTTCGCATTATCAGGAGTCAAAATTATACGACTTTTCACTTGTGCTTTTGGTGCTCCCGGCACTACTCTAATGAAATCTAAGATAAACTCAGATGTAGAATGTGAAATAATGGCCAAATTGGCATAAGTACCTTGAGCCATCTCTTCTGATAACTCAATTTGAATCTCGTTTGTTGGTTTATTGTTATTATCCATATCTATATTATTATTGTTTTATGAGTACAAAGATAATGCAAACCATGGGCAGAATAAAATGAACTTGTCCGTTTTTTATCCTAAAGCACAGCTTATCTTCTCTATATAATGAGATTGATATACATAAATCAGATTTATAAGAAGAGAATTGCAGTACTTTGAATCTATTAACAGAAGGAAGATCAGGCCTTGATCGAAAGATGCGCGTTTTGTTCTCTATATTCAGATGGCGTGATATTCTTGCGACGTTTAAAAGCACGATTAAAATTGGATAGATTATTGAATCCACATTCATGACTGATATCGGCTATAGTTTCTTGCGTTTCAAGCAATTTCTTTAACGCCTCTGAAATACGAATGTCATTCAAAGTATCTACAAAAGCTTTGCCCGTTGCTTTTTTAAGAAAACGAGCAAATGATGCTTCGCTCATATTGACGACAGATGCAGCGTCTGAAAGAGAAATCTCGTGTTGAAAATTATCATGCAAATAAAACATGAGTTTATTCAAACGATCTCCAAATATATCTCGTTTGCCTCTATCACCGGCTGCGACTGCATTAAGAGTATGAGCATCCTTATCTAGAGATAATATTTGTAATACATCCAACAATCGAAGAAGATTATGAAAAACATCGGTATTACTATTCGATAAACTAGTCAATTCGGACTGAACATTATGAATCACCTCTTGACTAAACACCAAACCTTTTGTAGCCTTCTGAAACATCTCACGTATTGATTTGAAAAGGGCTTTGTTTATTATACTATCAAATAGAGATATATTAAACTGAACAGATATTTCGATAATATTATTACTTCTACAATGATGATTTGCGTAGGTATGTTCAATACCTCCTGCTATTAAAGCTAAATCAGTATTTTGCAATTCTTCTGCAGAATCGCCAACAATTCGAAGAGCCCCTTCAACATTCTCAAAATAATTAAGTTCAAAATCCGGATGCACATGATATGGAGTAGAAAAACCACGCCGAGTGCGCTGAACTACAACAAAGCAATCTTTATCGCTCAGTGAAGTTTGTTCTTTTACTACTCTATCCGTATTCATAGGAAAATTTATTGAATAATTAAAGTTGCCAGCACTGGACAATGATCCGAAGGATACAAATGATTAAATGTATCTGTTAAGACGCCGTGTCGAAGAACTTGAATATTACCTTTGATGAATATATAATCAATCCATTCTCTCTCTTTTATAGGGAGAGTCCCAAAATCATGGAATGTCCACTCAGGGCCATATTTCAACAAAGCTATTGTTCTTGTATGGGTTAGATGACGAGAATCAGAAACATTAGTCAAAATCTTAATGGGTTCATCTTGAGGCGTTGCATTAAAATCACCGGTAACAATAACAGGAAGACCTTCAGATAATTTTTGTACTTGCGACAAAACCAAAAGAGCTCCTTCATGACGAGCAACTTTACCCATATGATCCAAATGAGTATTTAAAAAGAAAAACTTTTTTGCGGATTTCCTATCTTTAAAGACTCCCCAAGTAGCTACTCTTTCACAAGCGGCATCCCATCCTTTTTTTCCAACAGCATTAATATCTTCTGATAACCAAAAATTACCTGATTTAATCAATTGGAAACGATCCTTTTTATAAATAATAGGAGAATACTCTCCTTCAGTTTTTCCATCTGAACGACCAACGCCTATATAATCATAACCGGGTAACCGATTTAAAAGATCTTGCAATTGATTATGAACCACTTCCTGAGATCCGAATATATCAGCATCATGAAATTTAATCAAATTAGCAGCAAGATCTTTACGATTTGACCAAACGTTTTCGCCATCCTTATTATTATCATATCGAATATTATACGAAATAACATTTATGGAATAAGTCTTGGGATTAGCAGCTGAAATCATATTCCCACCAATCATACATACTAGAAAAAATATTAGGCCCTTCTTCATATGCATATTATAAAGTTATAGTAACAAAAAACTTACTTCACTTCAAAAATAGACATTACTATTGCATTTTGCAAGAAAAAGAACAAAAAAAAGGCTGTGCCAATAAAGACACAGCCTTTTTGTACTTATCTTTTTATTCAATCTTCATCTTTATCCTTGTCGTCACGGTCCATTGCATTAAAATCGACCACATTCTTACGATTGGCAAAGATTCGATCAAACTCATCTTTTGCACCAACAGTCAACTTATCAAAATCACGCTGACCTGTACCGGCAGGAATCAAGTGTCCACAAATAACATTCTCTTTTAAGCCTTCCAAACGGTCTACTTTACCGTTGATAGCAGCTTCGTTAAGAACTTTCGTTGTTTCCTGGAATGATGCAGCTGACATGAAACTATTTGTTTGTAATGCAGCACGAGTGATACCTTGTAGAATCTGATTTGCAGTAGCTGGAACAGCATCACGCACTTGAACTAATTTCAAGTCACGACGTTTCAACATACTGTTTTCATCTCTAAGTTTACGAGCTGTAACAATCTGACCAGCTTGCAATGTTTGAGAATCGCCTGCATCTGTAACAACTTTCTTGCCCCAAATACGATCATTTTCATCCATTACCTCAAGCTTATCTACAATCTGCTGTTCCAAGAAACGAGTATCTCCCGGATCAACAACCTCAACTTTACGCATCATCTGGCGAACGATGACTTCAAAGTGCTTATCATTAATCTTCACACCCTGAAGACGATAAACGTCCTGTACCTCATTCACGATATATTCCTGAACAGCCGTCGGACCTTTGATTGCCAAAATATCTGAAGGAGTAATAGCACCATCTGAAAGCGGCATACCTGCACGGATATAGTCATTTTCTTGTACAAGCAACTGCTTTGACAACGGAACCATATATTTCTTTACTTCTCCCAACTTTGATGTAACGGTTATTTCTCGATTACCACGTTTAATCTTACCGAATCCTACTTCACCATCAATTTCTGATACGACAGCTGGATTGGATGGATTACGAGCTTCAAACAATTCGGTTACTCGAGGAAGACCACCCGTGATATCGCCGGCTTTACCAACAGCGCGAGGAATCTTTACCAAGACTTCACCGCCTTTGATTGAATCGCCTTCTTCTTTAACAACATGGGCACCCAATGGCAGAGAGTAGTTTTTCAGATAATTACCATTTTCATCAATAATATGCGCAGCCGGAGCTTTTGTCTTATCCTTTGATTCGATGATAATCTTTTCCTTCAAACCTGTTGTTTCATCACTTTCTACCTTATATGTTACATTTTCGATCAAACTCTCAAATTGAATTTTACCGGAAACTTCTGAAACAATAACGGCATTAAATGGATCCCATTCAATCAGAACATCACCCTTATGTACGGCATCGCCATTATTAAAGAATAATTTTGAACCATAAGGAATATTGTGAGTCAATAATACAATCTTTGTATTAGGATCAATGATATGCATTTCAGCCAAACGGCTAACAACAACCAAATGTTTCTTTTTCGTTGCCTCATCGATTACTTCTACTGAACGAAGCTCATCAATCTGAAGAATGCCGTCATATTTTGATGTAACACTATTTTCAGTTGCAATATTTGCAGCAATACCACCGACGTGGAATGTACGTAAAGTCAACTGAGTACCAGGTTCACCGATAGACTGAGCAGCAATAACGCCCACAACCTCACCAACTTGAACCATTTGATTCGTGGCTAAATTACGTCCATAACATTTTGCACAAACACCTTTCTTGGATTCGCAAGTCAATACTGAACGAATTTCAACACTCTCTATTGGAGAATTCTGAATCTTCTGAGCAGCATCCTCGCGAATTTCTTCACCAGCACGAACTATCACTTCTCCAGTTGTAGGATGAATGATATCATGTACCGAAACACGACCTAAGATACGCTCATATAATGTAGCAATAACTTCCTCATTGTTCTTCAACTCTGTACAAACAAGTCCACGTAATGTACCACAATCGTCTTCATTAACGATTACATCGTGGGAAACATCAACAAGACGACGAGTCAAATAACCAGCATCGGCTGTTTTCAATGCAGTATCTGCCAAACCCTTACGAGCACCGTGAGTGGAAATAAAATATTCCAACACTGACAATCCTTCCTTAAAATTGGCAAGAATAGGATTTTCAATAATTTGACCACCTTCTGCACCACTCTTTTGAGGTTTTGCCATCAAACCACGCATACCTGAAAGCTGACGAATCTGCTCTTTAGAACCACGCGCACCTGAATCCATCATCATGAATACAGAGTTGAATCCATCATTATCAGCAGTTAACTGCTTCATCAAGATGTTTGACAACTTGCTATTGATATGAGTCCAAGTATCAATGATTTGGTTATAACGTTCATTATTGGTAATGAAACCCATGTTATAATTAGCTTTGATCTGCTCTACTTCATCATAACCTTCTTTAACCAACGCATCCTTTTCCGGTGGAATAAGAACATCAGACAAGTTAAATGACAGACCGCCCTTAAATGCCATGTAATAACCCAAGTTCTTAATATCATCAAGGAATTGTGCTGTACGAGATACACCACAAGCCTTAATCACATTACCAATGATATCACGCAAAGCCTTCTTTCCCAAGACTTCATTAATATATCCAACTTCAGATGGAATATATTCATTAACCATCAATCGACCAACAGACGTTTCAAGCATTCTTGTTACAAGATTGCCTTTTTCATCACGATCCTGAACATATACTTTTATAGGTGCATGAATATCAACTTTTTTCTCATTATAAGCAATAGTTGCTTCTTCCGGTCCATAAAATACAAGACCTTCACCCTTTGTTCCTTTACGAATTTTGGTGATATAATATAGACCTAATACCATATCCTGAGAAGGGACGGTAATTGGAGCTCCATTTGCAGGATTCAAAATGTTCTGAGAAGCTAACATTAACAGTTGAGCCTCAAGAACAGCTTCATTTCCTAATGGCAAATGGACTGCCATCTGGTCACCATCAAAATCGGCATTAAATGCAGTACAAGCAAGTGGATGTAACTGAATAGCCTTACCTTCAATCAGTTTAGGCTGAAAAGCTTGTATTCCTAAACGGTGCAACGTTGGAGCACGGTTTAACAATACAGGATGTCCTTTCATCACATACTCGAGAATATCCCAAACAACTGGCTCTTTGCGATCAACAATCTTCTTAGCAGATTTTACAGTTTTTACGATACCCCGTTCGATAAGTTTACGAATGATAAACGGTTTATAAAGTTCTGCTGCCATACCCTTCGGCAAGCCGCATTCACTCATTTTCAACTCTGGACCGACAACGATTACCGAACGAGCAGAGTAGTCAACACGTTTACCCAAAAGATTTTGACGGAATCGACCTTGTTTCCCTTTCAAACTATCTGAAAGAGATTTTAATGGACGATTAGCATCTGTCTTTACTGCACTCGACTTACGTGAATTATCGAATAATGAATCCACTGCCTCCTGAAGCATACGTTTTTCATTACGCAAAATAACTTCCGGAGCTTTAATATCAATCAAACGTTTCAATCGGTTATTACGAATAATAACACGACGATACAAATCATTCAAATCAGAGGTAGCAAAACGACCACCATCCAGAGGAACTAATGGGCGCAATTCAGGTGGAATAACCGGAATAACCTTCATAATCATCCACTCTGGCTTATTTTTACCCTTAGAAGCTCTAAAAGATTCGACGACTTGTAAACGTTTTAATGCTTCATTCTTACGTTGCTGCGAACTGTCAGTACTTGCTCTATGGCGCAATTCGTATGATAACGAATCCAAATCCAAGCGAGCCAGCAAATCATATACAGCTTCAGCACCGATCTTTGCGATAAACTTATTCGGATCCGTATCCTCCAATGCCTGATTCTCTTTTGGAAGATTATCCAAAATCTGCAGATATTCTTCTTCAGAAAGCAAATCTAAATCAGCTACAGTATCAACACATCCATTCTGGATGACTACATACCGCTCATAATAGATAATAGAATCCAACTTCTTTGTAGGCAATCCTAACAAATATCCAATTTTGTTAGGCAGAGAACGGAAATACCAAATATGAGCTACAGGAACAACTAAATGAATATGCCCCATTCTCTCACGACGTACTTTCTTCTCTGTAACTTCTACACCGCAACGATCACAAACAATACCTTTATAACGAATACGCTTGTATTTTCCGCAATGACATTCATAATCCTTGATAGGACCAAAAATGCGTTCACAGAAAAGACCGTCGCGTTCAGGTTTGTATGTACGATAATTAATCGTTTCAGGTTTTAAAACCTCACCATATGAATTTTCCAGAATCTCTTCAGGTGATGCTAAACCGATAGTTATCTTTGAAAAGTTACTCTTTATCTTGTTTTCTTTTCTAAAAGCCATATTATTTATTTATAAAGAGTTATCATTAAAGCAGATAAGCGTGTGCTTACCTGCTTATTATTATTGAAATTAATCCAAAGTCAAACTTAAGCCCAGACCTCTCAGTTCATGGAGCAAAACATTCAAAGATTCCGGAATGCCTGGTTGAGGCATTGGTTCTCCTTTGACAATTGCTTCATAAGCCTTTGAACGGCCGACAACATCATCAGACTTAATCGTAAGAATTTCCTGCAGAACATGAGATGCACCAAATGCCTCCAATGCCCAAACCTCCATTTCTCCAAAACGCTGACCACCAAACTGAGCCTTACCACCGAGCGGCTGTTGCGTAATAAGAGAATACGGACCTATTGAACGGGCATGCATTTTATCATCAACCATATGTCCTAATTTCAAGAAATAGGTGACACCAACCGTTGCCGGTTGATCAAAACGCTCTCCAGTACCACCATCATATAGATATGTTTTACCATAACGTGGCAAACCAGCTTTATCTGTCCATCCATTTAAATCATCAAGTGTAGCTCCATCAAAGATTGGCGTAGAGAACTTAACATCCATTGTACGACCAGCCCAACCTAAAACAGCTTCGAAAATCTGTCCCAAATTCATACGAGAAGGTACACCTAGCGGATTTAAACAAATATCGACTGGAGTTCCATCAGCTAAAAATGGCATATCCTCTTGACGAACAATCTTAGAAACAATACCCTTATTTCCATGTCGTCCAGCCATCTTATCACCGACCTGAATCTTACGCTTCTTTGCGATATAAACCTTTGCCATCTGAACAATACCTGTAGGCAATTCATCACCTATAGTAATATCGTACTTTTTACGCTTCAGCTCTGCATCCAGTTCCTTGTATTTCTTCAAATAATTCAAAACTACCTGCTTTATAAGTTCATTCTTATCAGCATCAGCAGTCCATTTACTTACTTGAATAGAATCGTAATCCAGTTTCTCCAAATCTTCACGAGTGAATCTTGCACCCTTAGCAATAACATCGGTATTCATATAATCTTTAACACCTTGCGAAACTTTACCGTCTGTAAGTGTCAACAATTTATCTACCAATAATGCTTTCAGATCTGACATTTTAGTCTCAAAATCCTCATCCAACTTAGGCAATATTGCTTTATCAGCTAATTTTGTCTTGCGCTTTTTAATTGCCTTTGAGAATAAAGCAGTACCAATAACAACACCTCTTAAAGAAGGAGTTGCTTTCAAAGATGCATCTTTTACATCGCCGGCTTTATCACCAAATATTGCACGAAGAAGTTTTTCCTCTGGTGAAGGATCTGATTCTCCTTTTGGTGTAATCTTACCGATCAAAATATCTCCTGGTTCAATATGGGCACCAACGCGAACAATACCTCTTTCATCCAAATCCTTTGTAGCATCTTCGCTTACATTAGGAATATCTGAAGTGAATTCCTCAACACCACGCTTCGTCTCGCGTACGTCAAGAGAATATTCATCAACATGTACAGAGGTCAATACGTCATCACGAACCATACGTTCTGAAACAACTACAGCATCCTCATAATTGTAACCCTTCCATGGCATGTAAGCCACTTTCACATTTCGTCCCAAAGCCAACTCACCATTTTGAGTAGCATAACCTTCTGTCAAAATATCTCCAGCTTCAACGTGCTGACCACGATGACAAATTGGACGCAAATCGACGGTCGTACTCTGATTCGTCTTTCTCCACTTTGGAATGTTATATGTAACAACTGCGTCATCAAAACTAACAAAGTCTTCATCAGCAGTTCTTTTATATTTTACTTTTATACACGTAGCATCAACAAACACAACCTCTCCTGCCCTTTGTGCAGCTATTTGTGTTCGAGAATCACGAGCCACCTGTCCTTCAATTCCTGTTCCAACAATAGGTGCTTCAGGACGCAACAAAGGAACAGCCTGACGCATCATGTTAGATCCCATCAAAGCACGATTGGCATCATCATGTTCCAAAAATGGAATCAAAGCAGCTGCGATTGAAGCAATTTGCTGTGGAGAGACATCCATCAAATTGACATCCTCCGGAGATACAACTGGGAAATCTGCCTCAAAACGAGCTTTTACATTATCATTAATGAAATGTCCTTCATCATTCAATGGAGCATTACCTTGAGCTATCGTCATTTCTTCCTCTTCCTCAGCGGTGTAATAGCTCAATCCTTCAGATGAAAAATCAACTGTACCATTCTTTACTTTGCGGTAAGGAGTAGCGATAAAGCCCAAATCATTAATTTTTGCATAAATACACAATGAAGAAATCAAACCGATATTTGGTCCTTCAGGTGTTTCAATAGGACATAGACGACCATAATGTGTATAATGAACATCACGAACCTCAAATCCTGCACGTTCACGTGACAAACCACCAGGACCTAAGGCAGATAGACGACGCTTATGTGTTATCTCGGCTAATGGATTGGTTTGATCCATGAACTGAGATAAAGCGTTCGTTCCAAAAAATGAATTAACAACAGAAGAAATAGTTTTTGCATTAATAAGATCAATTGGAGTAAAGACCTCATTGTCACGAACATTCATACGTTCGCGAACAGTACGAGACATACGTGCCAAACCAATTCCAAATTGATTATACAATTGCTCTCCAACTGTACGAACACGACGATTACTCAAATGATCAATATCATCAACAACTGCTTTAGAATTAATCAGCTGTATCAGATATTTAATGATCTCTATAATATCTTCTTTTGTTAATACCTTAATATCATCACTAATAGAAAGATTTAATTTTCTATTAATTCTAAAACGGCCAACATCACCCAAATCATACCGTTTTTCAGAGAAAAACAAGTTTTGTATTACTTCACGTGCACTCGCTTCGTCAGCAGGTTCTGCATTACGAAGTTGACGATAAATATATAATACAGCTTCTTTTTCAGAGTTACTTGGGTCCTTCTGTAAAGTATTATAAATAATTGCATAATCGGAAAGATTCTGATCTTCTCTATGCAACAAAATATTTTGAGTTCCTGACTCTAGAATAGCATCAATGTTATCATTATCAAGAACCGATTCACGGTCAACAATAACATCATTACGTTCAATAGAGACAACCTCACCAGTATCTTCGTCTACAAAATCTTCAACCCATGTTTTCAAAACACGAGCAGCTAATTTGCGACCTAAATACTTTTTTAGACTTGCTTTTGTTACTTTAATCTCTTCTGCCAGATTAAAAATTTCAAGGATATCTTTATCACTTTCATACCCAATCGCTCTCAAAAGAGTCGTTACCGGCAATTTCTTCTTACGATCAATGTACGCATACATAACATTATTAATATCTGTAGCGAACTCAATCCAAGAGCCTTTAAAAGGAATAATACGAGCAGAATACAACTTCGTACCATTAGCATGTGTACTTTGTCCGAAAAATACACCAGGAGAACGGTGTAATTGAGAAACCACTACTCGTTCCGCACCATTAATGACGAAAGTTCCTCGTTCCGTCATATAAGGAATAGGGCCTAAATATACATCTTGTATTACTGTATCAAAATCCTCATGATCAGGATCTGTACAATACAATTTTAATTTAGCCTTTAAAGGAACGCTGTATGTCAATCCACGAGCTATGCATTCATCAATACTATAGCGCGGCGGATCAATATAATAATCTAAAAACTCCAATACAAAATTATTCCGCGTATCTGCAATTGGAAAATTCTCGGCAAAAACTTTGTACAATCCTTCTTTCTTTCGCTTTTCTGGAGGTGTATCAAGTTGAAGGAAATCTTGGAAAGATTTCAATTGCACTTCGAGAAAGTCCGGATACGGAATTTGATTTTTAATCGAAGCAAAATTAACTCTTTGGTTTTCAGTTATTGAAGACATCTGGTAAGGAATTTATTGAACTTATATAAATAATAGACACAAAAAGGTTAAGAATCTTCTTCTAAGAAGACTCTTAACCAAATTACCTGATTAACAGGCTATAAATACTATTTAAGCTCAACTTCAGCTCCAGCCTCTTCCAAACGTTTCTTCAAATCTTCAGCGTCAGCCTTAGCTACAGCTTCTTTTACTTTACTTGGAGCACCATCGACTAAATCTTTAGCTTCTTTCAATCCAAGACCTGTTAATTCCTTAACTAATTTAACGACTGCCAGTTTGCTTGCACCCGGCGATTTCAAAATTACATCGAAAGAAGTTTTCTCTTCTACAGCTGCTTCAGCACCAGCAGCAGGACCTGCAACAGCAACAGCTGCAGCAGCCGGTTCAATACCATATTCATCCTTCAAGATTTTTGCCAATTCGCTAACTTCTTTGACTGTCAGGCTTACTAATTGTTCTGCAAAAGCTTTCAAATCTGCCATTTTTGTATGAATTTAATGTTTGTTTATCTTTAAAATTTAAATTATCTTTCTTCCAAAGTCTTTAACAGACCATGGATTGTTTGCCCTGACGATTGAAGAGCTGAAATAACATTCTTTGCCGGAGATTGCAACAAAGCAATAACATCTGCAATAAGTTCTTCTTTGCTCTTTATACTTACCAAAGCATCGAGATTTTCAGCACCAATATAGAAGCTTTCCTGTACATAGGCAGCTTTTAACTGAGGCTTAACATCTGCTTTTCCTTTAGTAAAATCTTTCAACAGGCGTGCAGGTGCATTTGCCGTCTGCGAAAATAATACAGCTGTACTACCTTTCAAAGCACTATGCAGTTGAGTATAATCTCCTTCTACATTTTCTAATGCTTTTTTAAGCAAGCTGTTCTTTACAACAACCATTTTGATTTCCTGCTTAAAGCAAGCTCTTCTTAATTGACTTGTTTGTTCAGCATTTAATGCTTCAATATCAGCCAAATAAAAATGAGGATATGCTTTTACAGTTTCAGCCAATTTCTCTATTATTATGCCTTTATCTTCCTTTTTCATTGTCTAATTATTTTATTAGTCCTCAATTGATTTAGGATCAATCTTAATTCCTGCACTCATCGTACTCGAAAGATAAATACTCTTGATATAAGCGCCTTTAGCCGTTGATGGCTTCAGTTTTATAAGAGTCATAATAAATTCCTTGGCATTACCATAAATCTGGTCAGCTGTAAAAGAAACTTTGCCAACTGAAGTATGTACAATACCTGCTTTATCGACCTTAAAGTCAATCTTTCCTTGTTTAACTTCTTTTATTGCATCACCTATATCATTGGTAACTGTACCACTCTTAGGATTAGGCATCAAACCTCTCGGTCCTAATACTCTACCTAGAGCACCAATCTTACCCATAATAGAAGGCATTGTAATAATTACATCAACATCGGTCCAACCTCCTTTAATCTTATCAATATACTCATTCAACCCAACGAAGTCAGCACCAGCAGCTTTTGCTTCCTCTTCCTTCTCAGGCGTACATAATGCGAGAACCCTGACCTTCTTACCGGTTCCATTAGGCAGTGAAACTACGCCTCTAACCATTTGATTCGATTTACGAGGATCAATACCTAAACGGACATCCACGTCTACTGAAGCGTCAAATTTGGTCGTAGAAATATCCTTAACCAACGCAGATGCCTCTTTTAACGTGTACAGTTTCCCGGCTTCAATTTTGCCAACAGACAACTTTTGATTTTTTGTAAGTTTACTCATCTCAATTGAAGTTTATTAATTATTTTCCGGGAATTTCCCCTTAACAGTAATACCCATACTTCTAGCCGTTCCTGCTACCATTTTCATAGCAGAACCTACTGTGAAGCAATTCAAATCGACCAATTTGTCTTCTGCAATAGTCTTCACCTGATCCCAAGAGATTTCGGCAACCTTCTTACGGTTAGGCTCAGCAGAACCACTCTTCTGTTTTGAAGCTTCCAATAATTGAATAGCAACAGGAGGGGTCTTGACAACAAAGTCGAAAGATTTGTCACTATAATAAGTTATTACTACAGGCAAAATCTTACCACCTTTGTCTTGGGTCTTGGCATTAAATTGCTTGCAAAACTCCATAATATTAATACCCTTAGAACCTAAAGCAGGTCCTACGGGAGGAGAAGGGTTTGCGGCTCCTCCTTTAATTTGCAATTTGATTTGTCCAGCAACTTCTTTAGCCATTGTTTCTAACTTTATTAAATATATAAAACATATAACTGAGAGAAAAAACTTTGCGTAACCAAAGAATTATTCTTTCTCAACTTGCATATAACCCAACTCTAATGGTGTTTTTCGTCCAAAGACTTTAACCATAACCTTGAGTTTTTTCTTTTCCGTATTAACCTCTTCAATAACGCCGGTAAAACCACTAAAAGGTCCAAAGGTGATTTTTACATTTTCACCAACATAATACTGAATATCTGAACCCTCTCCTTGTTCATGCAAATCATCAGCCGTACCTAAGATACGAGAGACTTCAGCAGGACGCAAAGGGGCTGGATTTTCAGAACCACCCAAAAAACCAATTACGTTAGGAGCATTACTTAAACGATAAATAACTTCTGCTGTTAAAACAGCTTCGACCAATACATAACCAGGCAAATAAGATCTCTCTTTCATCACCTTCTTACCATTACGTACGGTAAAGGTCTTTTCAGTAGGAATGAGGACTTGCGAAACATGTTCACCTAAAGTTGAATTCTTTATTTCAGCGTCAAGATATTCCTTTACTTTATTTTCCTTGCCACTTATAGCACGTAAAACATAGAATTTTTTTTGAACATCGGACATATCAGTAGCTGATTAAAAGATTTTTGAGTAGATGAAACGAATCACACCCTCAAAGCCCATATCAATAACAAAGACTATTGCTGCAATTATTAGGGAAGCAAACAAAACAACTACAGCACTATTGGAAAGCTCTGTTCTTGTAGGCCAAGAAACCTTATACACAAGTTCGTTATAACATTCCTTTATGTAAGTAACTATCTTTTTCATTGAATCTATAGATTTTTTGCACGGAAGGAGAGACTCGAACTCCCGACACCTGGTTTTGGAGACCAGTGCTCTACCAAACTGAGCTACTTCCGTAAAATAACCAGCCCTATATATAGAGATAGGACTGGTTAACTTTATACTTAAAAATTAATTTTCCAATTCTGTAATCTGTCCAGCACCTACTGTACGGCCACCTTCACGAATAGCGAAGCGTAAACCTGTGTTGCAAGCTACCGGATAAATCAAATCAACGTCAATAGTTACGTTATCACCAGGCATTACCATTTCAGTTCCTTCAGGAAGAGTGATCTCACCTGTAACATCCATTGTACGGATATAGAACTGTGGACGATAATGATTATGGAATGGAGTATGACGGCCACCTTCTTCTTTCTTCAGGATATAGACTGAAGCTTTGAAGTGAGAGTGAGGTTTGATCTGACCCGGATGGCAAAGAACCATACCACGTTTAACTTCATCCTTATCAATACCACGAAGTAACAAACCAACGTTATCACCAGCTTCACCTTCATCAAGGATCTTACGGAACATTTCTACACCCGTAACAACTGATTTCTTACCTTCTGAACCTAAACCAATGATCTGAACTTCATCACCAACCTTTACAATACCAGTTTCGATACGACCTGTTGCAACAGTACCACGACCTGTGATAGAGAACACGTCTTCAACCGGCATCAAGAAAGGCTTATCAATTTCACGTGGAGGAAGTGGAATCCATTCATCAACAGCATCCATCAATTCCATTACTTTTTCTTCCCACTTCGGATCGCCGTTCAAAGCGCCAAGTGCAGAACCACGAATAATAGGAGTATTGTCGCCATCAAAGCCGTAGAATGTAAGCAATTCACGCATTTCCATTTCTACCAGTTCCAACATTTCTTCATCGTCTACCATGTCACACTTGTTCATGAAGACAACCAATTTCGGAACGTTTACCTGACGAGCCAACAGAATATGTTCACGTGTCTGAGGCATAGGGCCATCAGTTGCAGCAACAACGATGATAGCACCATCCATCTGAGCTGCACCAGTTACCATGTTCTTAACGTAATCGGCATGCCCCGGACAGTCAACGTGAGCATAGTGACGTTTTGAAGTCTCATACTCTACGTGAGCAGTATTAATGGTAATACCTCTCTCTTTCTCCTCAGGAGCATTATCGATCTGATCAAAAGTCTTGATCTCATCTGATTTACTGAAACCCCTTTCTGCCAAAACTTTCGTGATAGCAGCGGTCAAGGTTGTCTTACCATGGTCAACGTGTCCAATCGTACCGATGTTGACATGTGGTTTAGTCCTCTCAAATTTCTCTTTTGCCATAACTTAATTGTTCTTTATTTGATTAATGATCATGTCTTTATTAAAACGAGCCGGTGCCGAGACTTGAACTCGGGACCTCTTCCTTACCAAGGAAGTGCTCTACCGCTGAGCTACACAGGCAACATAAAAAAGAGCGGAAGACGGGACTCAAACCCGCGACCCTCAGCTTGGAAGGCTAATGCTCTATCGACTGAGCTACTTCCGCAATTCAACTTCTAATAGTAGAATTTCTATCTATTATCAATCGCAGTGGGCAGTGATGGATTCGAACCACCGAAGGCGTAAGCCAGCTGAGTTACAGTCAGCCCCATTTGGCCACTCTGGTAACTGCCCATTTCAAAATATCCTTTCATAAACCTCCTCTGAGGAATAGTCTTTTTATCTTTCGAGCCTCTTGTCGGATTCGAACCAACGACCCCGAGATTACAAATCACGTGCTCTGGCCAACTGAGCTAAAGAGGCGAAGATATATATTTTTNNATTTTTNCATTTTTTAGGCACCTCAATAATGAAGTGCCTAATTTTTTGAGCCTCTTGTCGGATTCGAACCAACGACCCCGAGATTACAAATCACGTGCTCTGGCCAACTGAGCTAAAGAGGCATTCAATTCATCTCCATAAAACAGCCGTTTCAACATATTGCCGAAACGGCTGCAAATTTAGATATTATTTCTTAGATACCAAATTTATCTGCTATTTTTTTTATTCTGCTTTGACTTTTTATTTTCAAAAGATTGAATAACTCTTTTCAGACATTCTCATCTGCTGAGTCTTCTTTTTCTTTACTATCAAATACTGCAGTAGATTTTTTTGCTCTAATTTTCTCTTTATATTTAATCAACTGCTTTTCCAAAGCTTCCACACATCCATCTATTGATTCTTCAAAAGAATTACTAACTTTCTCAGCGAAACAATCACCATTCTTAATTACTAAACGGATACTTGCATCTTTATTTTTAGTTGTTTCCGGTTTTACAACCTTCAAAACAACTTCTGCTTTCAAAATTCCGTCGAAATACTGTTCCAACTTTGAAACTTTCTTCTGAATGAACGCTTCCAACTGTGCTGTAGCGTCAAAATGGATAGATTGAACTCTAATTTCCATAATTAACCTCCTTCTTTTTGTGCTCTTGGATGAGCATGATAAACTTTTTTTAATTCCTCAAAGGTTGTATGTGTATAAATGCTGGTTGAAGCCAAACTGCTATGACCGAGTAATTCTTTCACTGCGTTCAGCTCTGCTCCATTATTTAACATACTCGTAGCAAACGAATGCCTTAAAACATGGGGACTTTTCTTTCCCAACGTAGGTATCACTGCCAATACATTCTTTACCATATAATAAAGTATGGAAGCCGACAACTGTCGGCCATCTTTTCTGACAAAGAACCAACCACTGGCTGAACCTACATCATGATTTCGGGCATCAAGATATGCAACAATCATCCTTTTCAAACCTTCCGTAAAAGGAATCAACCTTTGCTTATTGCGCTTCCCTGTAACTTTTATCTGCAAAGAATTACAGTCAATATCAGAATCACGCAGTCCAATCAATTCCGATCTACGCATCCCGGTATCATAAAGCATCTCAAGCATCAAATGATTCCTCATTCCTTCAAAATCGTCTTCAAATTCATAATCGTCCAACAAATTCTCCATATCCTTATCTTTAATAAAGTAAGGTAAAGGCTTCTTTGTTTTCGGACCGACTACAAATCTTAGCGGATCCACCGAAATCAGTTCCTGTTTCATAAGGAATTTAAAAAAGGATTTCAAAGAACTTAATTTCCGGTTGACAGATAAAGATGACATTTTCTCATCTAACAAAGATACCATCCAATTACGAACAATATCCACATCTACATCTTCCGGAATGAATACGCCTTCTTTCTTCTCTTTAACAAAATCTTCAAACTGATGAAGGTCTTTCGCATAAGCCAAAACCGTATTCTCAGAATAGTTTCTTTCGAAACGAAGATAATCTAAAAATGAATCTATAAGCATATTCACGTTGCATCAACTTTTCTGCAACGAAAATAAGAATAAGAATTCAATAAAACAAGTTTAGCAGAAAGAAATTATAAAATTATTCTTCAGCTTCCTGCAAATGTTGAACATAAACAGCATGCATCTGTTGTTTTCTCTTCTCTACAGAAGGCTTCTCAAAAGCCTGACGGTTTCTCAACTCTTTAACAATACCTGTTTTCTCAAACTTCCTTTTAAATTTCTTCAGCGCTTTTTCAATATTCTCGCCTTCTTTTAATGGAACTACAATCATAATTTAATTTCTTTATTTTGTTTATTAGTTTATATCCTCAAATTGGGCAGCAAAGTTACTGATTGTTTCTTTTGTAGCAAAACTTTCCACACTTTTTTTCATCTTTTCCTCAACTTATCTCTTCATACAACATTCAGATTATTAGAGATGAAAAGGTGGATAAAAAATTCCCTGTTCAGTTATGATTGCGGTAATTAGTTCATGCGGAGTTACATCAAAAGCAGGATTATACACCTGAATATCCTTTGGAGCCATCCGTTTTGCATACCACATTTCGGTAATCTCGTTTGCATTTCGTTCTTCTATAACGATAGCATCGCCATTCGGACAATTATGATCAATTGTTGAGGTTGGACCTAAGACATAAAAAGGTATACCATAGTGATGAGCCAAAATAGAAAGACCTGAAGTTCCTATCTTATTTGCCGTGTCTCCATTTGCAGCTATCCTATCACAACCTACAAGTACGGCTTGTATCCAGCCTTTTTGCATGACTGCAGAAGCCATATTATCACAAATCAAAGTAACATCAACATTACCTTTTTGCAATTCATAAGACGTAAGACGTGCTCCTTGCAGCAAAGGTCGTGTTTCGTCAGCAAAGACCTTAAATCCATAACTTCGTTCTGTTCCCAAGTATATAGGAGCTAAAGCCGTGCCATATTCTGAAACGGCTAAATGTCCAGCATTACAATGAGTAAGCAATCCCATTCCCGGACGCAACAAAGAAAGGCCCAACTCACCAATACGATGGCAGGCAGCAGCATCTTCATTACGTATAGCCTCGGCTTCTTCTTTTAATAACCGCAATATAATAGGCAGAGCAACTGAAGCATTAGCAATAACCACCCGTTCCATTCTATCCAAAGCAACTTGCAGATTAACTGCCGTTGGACGTGCCTTAACCAAATAGTCTTTTATTTTTTTGAAGGCACCGTAGAAATCCAAATAATTCTTTTCATCAATCTGCCGACTGCAAACATACAATCCATAAGCAGCAGCAACGCCAATAGCTGGCGCACCACGTACTTTTAATTTTTTTATTGCTTCAAACAAATCTTCAGCTGAAAATAGAGACAAATATGATTCCTCATATGGAAGACGCGTTTGATCTAAAATAATAACAGCATCACCTTCTTTACTGAGACGTACAGTCTTTATATCTGTAATTTTACTATACATATAATATATATGCTATTTCTATTCGACATTAACCATTGATTCAACTTGCGAATATCGATATGCCAAGCTTTAGAAATCAATAGATCATTGCCCTATAAGATACTGTTTTGAATTTTTTTAGCCAAACCGTCACAACTGGTCTTATGAAGTTGCAAATCAGAACCTAGTGTAAGACCCGCATAGCCAAGATAACGTGCATAATCTATATCACAAGTTGTATCAACATAACGGCGCATGTCTGTAAGCGGACTCCCTGCCACTTCTGCACAGACAGACCAAAACTCTTCTTCCGTAAAACCACGCTTCTGCTGATTGTAATATACATTATATAATGTACGCATGACGTCATCCAGACTCTTTTTGTTATTTGTCAGTTGACGAATATTGATATCCATAAGCAGACCCAGGATCGGACCTTTATCATAATAGGAAATACGTGTATCTGCTCCATTTGCATTACGATTGAAGAAATTGAGCCAAATATCGTAACTGCTAGTTCGCAAACTCATGTGATGACGGCCTTCCTTACCTTCGACCGCTTTAGTGAACTCTCCCAATGCATTAAGCACTTCATCACTGCTGATAATTCCCGCGCGCCTTAATAATGCTGTTTCATAATAAACGGTGAAGCCTTCCGAAATCCACAAAGATGGAGTATAAACTTCACGATCGTAGTCAAATGGGCCTAATTCAACAGGACGAATACTCTTTACATTATATAAATGGAAAAACTCATGTGTAACGAACGACAGAAAACGGATATAACCTGCATGCGAATCAAAATTAAACGAACCATCGCTAAAACTTGCCTGAGAGTTGATATGTTCCAATCCACCTCTGCCCTCGCCCATCAATAAAAATGAGTAATGATTATATGGTGCGTCACCAAAAAGATTGGTCGCTTCAGCTATCATCTTCTTAATATCCGAAACAAAAGTTGTATTTTCAAGACCTTCCGGCGTTTCTAATGCCAACTGATACGAACGGTTATTTAAAACAAAATCAATCGTTCGCTGATTACCCAGAAAGACAGGACAGTCATAAAGATTATCAATATCTGAGGCACGGAAAGTATTATTCTGACCTGGCACAGGATCCAAGCCGGTAGAAATCTTAGCCCAATTAGAAGCTGGTTCGAATGTAATCGTAACTGGCGTTTGTTTTTCTTTCTCTACATATAAATACACCCCATTCGGTGCTACAAAAGCCTTATCGGCAGTCACCATCGATTCGGCCACACTTTGTGCATTGGCATAAATTCGATAGGCAACTTTTATGATCGATTGTTTGCCATTCTTTACCAGCCATCCATTCTTACCGACTTTTGTCCATTCGATATTCTTTCCAGAGGCGTCTGTAACCTGAAAATCAACCATATTTTTGGGATAATCAAGGATCAAATAATAGCCTGGTGCCCACACGGGCATCTTAAATAAAGTTTGCGACGAAGATAAATCCGAAGCTGTCAACTCTACATTAATATAATGAGCTGCAGGCTGAAAAGCAATATGGTAGACCAAATTTGTGGCTGCTGCACCAAAAGCACACAAACAGAATAAAAGGACTACAATAGATCTTTGTAACTTTTTCATATTTGCAATACGGGTTAGAATCTATATTCTTGTTCTATGCAAAATTATACTTTTATTTATTATCATAACCCTTTTATCTGAATAATCTGTCAAAGAACTAATCTTTTTGATTACTTTTGCACAACAACGTTGACTAAAAAACAATTGCAATGGAAACAAATATTTCAGAAAGAATTTCCTCTCTACGCAAAGAGATGGCTAAAGAAAAGATTGACGCCTACATCATCCCGACTTCAGATCCCCACATGAGTGAATATCCAGCAGAATGTTGGAAATATCGTGTCTGGATTTCAGGATTTACAGGTTCAATGGGTATAGTGGTAGTTACAGCTGACAAAGCAGGTTTGTGGACTGACTCACGCTATTTCCTGCAAGCTGATATTCAGCTTAAAGGCAGTGGTATTGATCTCTATAAGCTTATGATACCTGGAACGCCATCCATACCTGAGTTTCTTATCAGTGAACTCAAAGAAGGAGCAACCGTAGGTCTTAACGGTGAAACTTACAGTGCCAGCGATTCGCAGTCGCTAGCTAAAGCGCTCAGCAAAAAGAATATCGCACTACGTACCGATGCCAGCCTGATCAATCCGATCTGGAAAGACCGTCCGGCTATCCCAGAAGGTCCACTTTTTGAAATGCCTGTTGAATTAAGCGGAAAATCCACTGAAGACAAACTTGCTGAAATCAACAATATGCTTCACAAGGCCGGTGCAGACTGCACAATACTATCTGCTCTTGATGAAGTTGCATGGACTTTTAATATTCGTGGCACAGACGTCACTTACAATCCGGTTGTAATCAGTTATGCCTTTGTCTCAGAAAAAGAAAGTGTCCTCTTTATCAATCCGAAGAAGTTAAATAACGAAACGGCTGCCCGCTTGAAAAAAGAAGGTGTAAAGCTAGCCGATTACTCAATGCTCTATACCTATTTATCCCGTATTCCAGAACATAGCAAAGTATTTCTCGATGGTAATCGTACGAATGTTGCCATTTACAACGCTCTGCCTAAAAATGCAGAAGTGATTGAAGGCATCTCGCCTGCCAATCATTTAAAGAGCATCAAGAATGCAACTGAGATTAAAGGTTTCCGCAACGCTGTCCTGAAAGATGGCATTGCCTTGGCCAAATTCTATTTCTGGTTAGAGCAACAAATGAAATCCGGAGCAACCGTTACGGAATTAGGTGCAAGTCACAAACTGTCATCTTTGCGTGCAGAACAACCACTTTATGTGATGGACAGTTTTGCCAGTATCTCAAGTTACGGCGCTCATGGAGCTATTGTTCATTATGCGCCAACGCCGGAGACAGATATTCCACTTGAGCCGCATAATCTGTATCTTTTGGATTCAGGTGCTCAATATATGGATGGAACAACCGATATCACGCGTACGATTGCACTTTGCAAACCGACCGAACAAATGCGTAAGGACTTTACAAGAGCATTAAAAGGGACGATAGGAATTGCCAAATGCAAATTCCCGACAGGAATACGTGGCTGTCTGTTAGACGTATTCGCTCGTAAAGCTCTGTGGGATGCCGGTATCAACTATCTTCACGGCACTTGCCATGGAATCGGACATTGTCTGAACGTACATGAAGGTCCGCAAAGCATCCGTATGGAAGAAAACCCGGTCATTCTGGAAGCAGGAATGGTTATGAGTGACGAACCAGCGATGTATCGCACTGGCGAATATGGTATCCGCACAGAAAATATGGTACTTATTCACGAAGACAGCGAAACAGAATATGGCAAATTCCTCGGGTTCGAGACATTGACACTCTGCTACATAGATACAAGTCTGGTAGTTGTTTCGATGTTATCCGAACGCGAACATGCTTGGATAAATCGTTACCATCAGACTGTATATGAAAAACTCAGTCCATACTTGACCGACGAAGAGAAAGCATGGTTAAAAGAGAAAACAGCAGAAATATAATTATAAACAAACAAAAATAACATGGCATTAATCAAATCAGTAAGAGGCTTTACGCCTAAAATTGGTGCAGACACGTTCCTGGCTGATAATGCAACCATTATCGGAGATGTTGAAATTGGCGAAGGTTGCAGCATTTGGTTTGGGACTGTACTTCGTGGCGACGTTAATTCTATACGCATAGGCAACGGAGTAAATATTCAAGACGGTTCAGTCCTTCATACTCTTTACGAGAAATCAACCATAGAGATTGAAGATGATGTTTCGATAGGTCACAATGTTACAATACACGGAGCAAAGATATGCAAAGGTGCGTTGGTAGGAATGGGTGCAGTAGTTCTGGATCACGCAGTTGTTGGCGAAGGAGCTATTGTTGCTGCCGGTTCGGTAGTTCTCGGCAAGACGCAAGTTGAACCTGGCTGCATTTACGCCGGTGTTCCTGCTAAATTTGTCAAGAAAGTAGATCCTGAAGAAGCAAAAGAAATCAATCAGAAGATTGCACGCAACTATCACATGTATGCATCCTGGTACAAAGAAGAAGATAACAAGTCTAAATAAATAATCGCGCCCGAGTGTAATAGATACTACACCCGGGCACTTTTTAATAAGCAAATAATCAGCCTATTTCTTTAAAATTCTCCGTGCGCAATCCGATGCGACTAACAGTCCGCCAGCCATCATGATAATATCTTTGATGACCAAACGCCCTGCTCCGGAGAGATAAGGGAATCCGAAATTAGGAGTAGGCAAGTCGCCGCCCAAATTTGGAACCCATGCTTCTGGCGTTGTTATGAGAAAAGATAGTGTTACAATTGACATTCCGAAAGTAAGTAATCCACCAATCATACCGATTTTGTCGAACCAGATTCCGAGCAAAGTAAGTATACCGATCGAAACAATAGCAATTCCTAATCCATAGGCAAATGGATAAGTACCATTCGCTTGGTGCCATTCAATATTTTTAGCAACCATTTTTCCCTCAGGATTCTTATAATCCTTGTATTCGGGTGCTTTCTTTTGATAGAGAAAACTCATGAACGGACTGTTTGCTACAAAGGGGACAATGCCGTCTGCTTCATATTGACATGCTTTGAGACCACCAATCCAAGCCATAACGATAAAGATTGCGATACGCATGAAATGAAACCATTTCTGTTGATTACCTTCGAGGATTCTTGCTGCTAATTCAATTAACTTGTTCATATTCGTTGTTGTTTTTATTGTTATAGATTAATTTGTTTGCATAAATCATTAAGTGATTCACTCATTGTCGGATGAGTAAAAATAAAGTCGCGAAGGAATGTATATTTAGCTTTCATCTTCATAGCCGCACTAACGATATTAATCATTTCGTGAGAATCGGCGCAGAAAAGCGTACATCCAAGAATTTCACCATTGTCTTTATTTACTATGATCTTCAAAAGTCCGTCGAGTTCTTCCAACAATCGGGCGCGAGGAACACCTGCAGCAGCCAGTTTAGCAACGACATAATTCAAACCTTGCGCCTTTGCTTCTTTTTCGCTTAATCCCACACGCGACATTGGAGGATCAATAAATACCGAATATGGAACAGCGTAACGCAACAGTGTTGATTTCTCTCGATTTCCATTGAGAAAATCAAAAACAATACGTGAATCGTCAAGCGAGATGTAAGTAAACTGTTCCTTTCCGACTACATCGCCCATTGCCCAAATATGCGACTGCGATGTTTGCAGATATTCATTGGTTTTTATGCCCTTGCGCTCTGTGATTTCTATACCTGCTGCATCTAAGTTCAAGCCTTGAATATTAGGACGGCGACCTACAGCGATCAATGTTATCTCAGCTTCAACACTTGCAGCTTGACCCAACGCCTTTTCTTCATAAATCACAACATTGCCGTTATCCGTTGGACGAATCTCCAATGTATTTGCATTAAATATAAACTTTACGCCACGTTTTTCGAGACGTTGTTGAACTGCTTCTGCTATATCACGATCTTCGCGCGCTATCAGTTCGCTTCCGAACTCCAAAACGGTAACTTTGGTTCCAAACGAAGCATACATAGAAGCGAATTCCAATCCAATATATCCGCCGCCTACAATACACATGCTCTGTGGCAATTGGTCATAATCAAGCAATGTTTTGCTGGTGAATACCTGTTTGCTGTCAATTCCTTTAATAGGTGGAATGAATTCTGTCGAACCCGTATTAATAAAGATTTTATCAGCAGTTAGAACGAGATCCTCTCCATGCAGCGTTTTGACAGCGACATGTTTCGAATCCAAGAAAGAAGCTTCGCCTGTAATCACCGATATATTGGGATTATTTGCCAGAATATCGAAATTTTTCTGTCGCAGTAATGAAACCAGTTCCTTCTTTTTCAGAATAGACTTACGATAAAATTCTGCCTTTTGTTCGAAGGTCCATTCAGGATGTTGCTCACTGAATTTAGCGTTATGGACCAATGACTTAGTCGGAATACATCCCACATTTATGCACGTACCACCATACATTTCCGGGGATTTTTCAATAAGCGCTACCTTCTTCCCTTGGCGAGCCAAATCCTGAGCAAGAGTTTTGCCTCCTTTGCCAAAGCCTATGATCAAAGCCTCATAATTTTTTGTATCCATAACGTCCAAATTTTATAATGATTACTCTGTTTAAATACTTAGTGCCTTATATCATCTAAGACAATGCAAAGATAGGGTAGTAAAAAAGGAGAAAGAATGGACAAAAAGGGCTATCACATAGATATTTTTGCCACAATAGATATTCCGACTTTTTCACGATAACGCAGAGGCGACACACCAACATTCTTTTTAAAGTAGCGACTGAAATAGAATTCGTCTTCAAAATTCAGTTCGGCAGCGATCTCTTTAACTGATTTATAGGTCAGATGCAACAGTTTCTTCGCTTCAAGAGTAACCCGCTCCTGAATTAGCTGCATGGGAGTTTTTCCAAATTCTTTCTTAATTTTCTTGCTAAAAGCATTAGAGGTAAGCGAAAAACTATCCGCATAAAATGAAACACCTCTCTCCTTGATAAAATGATTCTCTATCAATTTCTGAAAACGCGTCATCTCACCATACGGAGATTCGTCTTCCTCTACATTCGTCAACATTTTGGCTTTGATCTTGCTACTGATAGCTAAAATAAGCTGGAGATAAGATTTGACAACAGCTTCAGAATAAGCATCGGGCAAAGAATTTTCACTCATCTTTCGAAGATTCAGCTCAAGTTCATCCCAAACCGTCTGATCCACTTCAATAGACGGAGAGAGATAAATGTTATTGAATAGCAATCCATTACAGGCCACCTCCTTTTTATGATATTCGATGCAATAGAAATCGCCATGGAACTGAACAAGTTGCATGTCTGCAGATTCATCGCTCATCCAACGGAACGGTTGGAATGGAGACAGAAACAAAAGCGTATAGCCATGCGAATTATAAATCGTCTCGTCAACCATAAAGCTATGTTCCCCACGGAATAGGAACAAGGAGTAATACTCCACACTGTAATGTGTCGTAAATGCTTCTGCCTTACAGCTTTTCACCGAAAACGATTGTCTATTCATTAATCATCAATTAAACTACAAGCGGTTTCTACAGAAAGCCCGCTTTATTATACTTACAAAAATAGACAAATTCATCAATCGTACAAAATTTCCCATACATTTATATATTTAGATAAACTATTACGACCGGAAATCGGAAATCAGCTGCAACAAACCACATAAGAATAAGCAAAACATAGATTTTTGATACAGCCTAAAAGCCATTCGGAAACGTTCAAAAATTCATTCGAATCCGCGGATCATTTCATTCGAATGGAGTGAAGGTTTCATTCGAATGAAACGAAACTTTCTTCCGAATGAATTGGAAGTTTCTATTAGATAAAATAAGCGACAGAACTACAGCTATTTACATTAGAATTAAATAGCTTTTTTATGCGAATCGAAAAAAACAGAAGGTTTTTGCTGAAAACGAACATGGATTTTTGATATCAAGTAAACAGCAGATATATTTCTTGTTCAATGGCATGATATAAAAATACACAAAACACCCTTTGCGGTACGAGTATTGTTAATAAATAAAAATTAGCTGATTTCCGATTAAACTTTCTGATTCAATTATCGTCTATCTATATGTTTTGATGATATTATAAAAGTATAAATAGCAACAATATGAAATTGGAACGATACTTTTTGTTGATGATTTTATTTTTCTTGTCCGTACAAGTGTATGCACAGCAAAAAACAGTCACAATCACAGGAGCCATTATTGAAGAAGGAACCAATCAACCCGTTGAACAAGCTACTGTCCGTTTGCTTGGCTCAAAAGACAGTTCAATGGTAGGTGGTGTAGCCAGTTCTAAAAACGGCACCTTTACTTTAAGGAACATAAAGCCGGGTAATTATCTGCTTCATGTATCCTTTATCGGTTTCAACGATTTATATCAGCCATTGCGCATTACCGGTAAAGTTGCGACCATCAAGTTAGGCAACTTGATGCTGAGCGATGCCGCCATACAATTGGGTGAAGCTGTCGTTGTAGGCAAAGCGCCTGAAGTACAGGTAAAGAATGATACAACCGAATACAATGCCGATTCGTATAAAGTAACCGAAGGCTCCGTCCTTGAGGACTTGCTGAAAAAGATGCCTGGCGTCGAAGTTGACAGCAATGGTAAAGTTACCGTCAATGGCAAGGAAATCAAAAAGATATTAGTCGATGGCAAAGAGTTCTTCTCTTCCGATCCGAAGGTAGCTTCCAAGAACCTGCCTTCAAAGATGGTGGACAAAATACAAGTTTGGGACAAAAAGAGTGATATGGCTCAGATGACCGGATTCGACGATGGCGATGAAGAGACCGTCATCAATCTAACCGTCAAAAAAGGGATGAAGGAAGGTTGGTTCGGAAATGCCTATGGAGGCCTTGGCAGCAAGGATCGCTACGAAGCCAATGCCATGGTAAACCGATTTGTCAACAACGACCAGTTGACTTTCATGGGCGGGTTGAACAATACGAACAACATGGGCTTTTCAGATCTTGCCTCAACAATGTTCTCCGGAATGGGCGGTCGTGGACGTGGTGGTTTTGGTGGAAGTGGCGCCGGCAACGGTATCACATCATCCAGCAATGCAGGTTTGAACTTCAATAAAGAATTCAATTCCAAAATGACATTAAACGGAAATACCCGTTTCAATCATTCTGATAACGAAGCTTCAAGTAAAAGTAATCAACAGAATATTCTGACAGGCGACAGTTCAAACTTCTATTCAGCAAATGATAACAGCCGAACAAAAAATGACAACGTTGGTGCCGACTTCCGCATGGAATGGAAACCGGATACGATGACTCAGATTCTGTTCCGTCCAAGCATCGGCTACAGCAACAGCCACAATCTTGAGACAAGCGATTTCCAGACATTGTCACAAAGCAACAATAAAATCAACACAGGTAGTTCGAACTACTCTTCACACGGAGAAGGATATAATCTGAGTGCAACTTTAGACTTCAGCAGGAAACTGAATAATAAAGGTCGCGTGCTGAGCTTCTCTTTATCAGGAGGTGGCAATGATTCATACAATCAAGGTTCGAACTATTCTGAAACGAACTACTACTTATTGAATAAAGATTCCATCATCAATCAGCAGTTCCGCTACGACAACAGTGGTTACAACTACAAGGCTTTTGCATCGTGGGTTGAACCTATCGGACACAACAACTTCATCCAGGCGACATACAGTTTCAGTCAGAACAGACAAAAATCGCTGAAGAAAACCTATGCATGGGATGATGGCGACCAAGACTACAGTCAATTGGATACTGCTTACAGCAAGAGCTACCGCAATTATTTCACCAATCAGCGTGTAAGCTTAAGCTTTAAGGCGCAACGTGAGAAATATAACTATACCATCGGCGTAAACCTCGATCCATCTTACAGCAAAAGTGAGAACTTTGTAGGCGATACGATCCTGTCTACTCTCTCACGCCATGTGGTCAATATTTCACCGATGGCTTTGTTCAACTATCGTTGGAACAATCGTACGAACTTGCGTATCCGTTATACCGGTACGACCAGTCAACCCAGTATGACTCAATTACAACCGGTTGCCGATGTATCCGACCCGTTGAATACTATTATTGGTAATCCTGACTTGAATCCGCAATATACGAACAATCTCTTCATCCGCTTCCAGAAGTTTGTTCCCGAACAACAACGGGCGTTCATGTTGATGGCCAACGGCAGTTATGTCATCAACGATATCGTCAGCTATTCACAATATGAAAGAAGCAGCGGTAAGAAAGTGACAACCTACAAAAACGTAAACGGCAACTACAATGCCAACATCCGTTCAATGATAAATACGCCTTTGCGCAACAAAAAGTTCTCGATCAACTCAATGACGATGGCCTCTTTTGCCAATAGCAATGGATTCATCAATGGCGAAAAAAATACGAACAAAAACTTAATTCTTTCAGAACGTGCCGGCATCGACTTCCGCTCTACTTATCTGGATCTGGGCGTTAATGGAAACTTCCGTTACAATGGAGCAACAAACTCATTGCAACAGCAGCAAAATCAAAATGTTTACAATTACGGTTTTGGTGGAAACACTACGATATATCTGCCATATAATTTCAAAATTGAAAGCGATATAACCTACTCAACCAATTCCGGTTATTCCACAGGATACGAGCAAAGTGAATGGCTTTGGAATGCATCCGCTTCAAAATCTTTCTTAAAGAATAACGCCGCTACGCTACGCTTCAAAATATATGATATCCTGCAACAACGGAGTAATATCTCTCACAGCGTAACTGCTTCTGCTATAACGGATACGCAATATAACACACTGAACAGCTACTTTATGGTTCACTTCATCTATCGATTCAGTATCTTCAAAGGAGGCGCTTCAATGAAAGATGCTTTTGGTGGCAGAGATCATGATCACGGTCCTGGTGGCGGCGGTCCCGGTGGCGGTCCCGGCGGTCCTCCTCCTGGAGGCGGTGGCGGACCGATGTAATAATCCATTGAATCACAGTGATAAAACGATCTAAATATTTTCGATTGTTTAAAATTCAGTTAAACACTTGCTTTTCTCAAAGCAAGTGTTTATTTTTACCCTGTGATTATATCGAAAAACATCAAATAAATGTTAGCGGCCATTTACGTATATATTCAATGGATAGTTGGACTGATATTTATTATATTGTATGCCGTCACAACAATAAGCGTTATCCTAGTCATAGTTGCGGAAAACAGAAATCCTTTAAAAACAATCTCTTGGGTAATTGTACTCTTGCTTGCTCCGGGTATTGGTCTGTTAGTTTACTGTTTTCTGGGACAAGATAACAGGAAACTTCGTGTCATTTCCCGAAGGGCCTATAAACGAATCATGAAACGTTCGCAGGAAGGGAAAATGCCGCAAGATGTCTGCGCTGTTCCCACCCCATATCGACCACTCGTCACGCTTTTGACAAATAGTAAGCAATCGTCGCTCCTCTATGGAAGCGAAATCACCGTCTATACAAATGGGACAGACAAATTCAAAGATCTGATGCATGAATTAAATCTGGCCAAACATCATATTCATCTACAATATTACATCTTCTGCGACGACGAAATAGGAAATCAAATCAAAGACATACTTATAGCGAAAGCGAGAGAAGGAATCGAAGTTCGCGTTCTGTACGATGACGTAGGCTGTTGGAATGTGAAGAACAAATTCTTCAAAGAGATGAAAGATGCGGGTATAGAAGTGTATGCCTTTCTGAAAGTGGCATTCCCGATCTTCACAAGCAAGGTCAATTATCGTAATCACCGAAAGATTGTGGTCATTGATGGCAAAGTAGGATTCATGGGCGGAATGAATATTGCCGACCGTTATGTAAAAGGGACAAACTGGGGTTCATGGCGTGACACGCATTTTAAAATACGCGGAAAAGGAGTGCATGGATTGCAAGCTTCATTCCTGATTGACTGGTACGTCATCAGTAAAAAACTGCTGAATGATAAGGTCTATTATCCACCTGCTCCAATCTACAACAAAGACAATATCATGCAAATTGCAACAAGCGGACCCGTTGGACAATGGCGAACCTTATTACAAGCAGCGATCTTCATGCTTTCCAATGCGAAAAAGTATATCTACATACAAACGCCATACTTCCTTCCTACCGAAGGAATTAACCAAGCGCTTCAAATAGCTGCTTTAGGTGGAGTCGATGTAAGACTGATGCTTCCTGAACGCTCTGATACTCGTACGGCGAATATGGCTACACACTCATTTCTGGATGAAATGATAAAAGCCGGGGTTAAAGTGTATTTTTATAAAGCAGGCTTTTTACATTCAAAGCTTATCGTCACCGATGATGAACTCACCTGCATCGGTTCCGCTAATGTTGATTTCAGAAGCTTTGAACACAATTTTGAGATCAACGCCTTCGTCTATGAATCGGCTTTTGCTACACACATGAGAAAAATATTCATGCATGACTTGAACAGCTGCGAACAAGTTATTCCATCAAAATGGTTCAAGCGCCCACTCAAACAAAAGCTTGCCGAATCATTCATGCGATTATTCTCACCCCTATTATAAAAAGATTTATTTATGGCTGTCTTTAATGAAAAGAGAAAAATTGACAGCACCATACTCACGATGCTGATTGAAGAATGGTAATTGCGAAAAATCATTCGTCTTAGGATGTTCCATAATGAACAATCCTCCTTCGCGCAATAAATTATGTGCGAAAATAAGTTCAGGCACTGTTGGAAGCTCTTTTAAAGCATAAGGCGGATCGGCAAAAATAAAGTCGAAACCCTCTTCGGGGGCTGAATGAAGATAACGGAAAACGTCTCCACGAATCAACTGCAATGAGTCAGTTTTCAATTCCTTGGCAACTTTGGCAATAAATGAAGCATGTGCATTATTCTTTTCTACAGCAACAACATGCTTACAACCTCGCGAAAGCAATTCGAAAGAAATACTGCCTGTTCCGGCAAATAAATCCAACGCATCCAAATCCTCCAGGTCAATCAGGTTACCAATAACATTAAAGATATTCTCCTTAGCAAAATCGGTTGTCGGACGCGCGCTGAAAGAGGATGGGACATCAAACCGCCGATGACCATATATACCACTGATTATTCGCATAATAATAAGGTGATTATATCTAACGGAGCTTTACGGACTTCCATCCCTTGCAAATAGGCTTCCGATGGAATATCCAGCAAATCTATATACTGTATATATTGACGTAAGGAATCAGCTATACGAGCCCGTAGAACTGCTTCTCCAAAAATTCTTAATCGATCCTTCTCCTGATCCAAACCTGTCTGTTTCCATACATATAATATATAGTATAGAATATCTTCTGCCTGTTCATACGCAAAAGAATTGGCAAACAGCAATGCGCCTTGACTTAAACAAGCTACATCAATCCATTTTGAATGTAACACGACATACAACAATTTCGGAAAAAATTTGCGACTTTGCTTTTTCCACCAATTCAACTGTGATGTCATATAATGTAAAAAAATCGGATTAATGATTGAACGAGAACAGAACTCGTAAACATCCTCTTCTACATCAAACAGCAAAACCGTCTCTTTGTCCTTCAAATCATTATAGAGTCCATGGCCCAAATCAGTGGAGAAGGCAAAAGCAAGAAGCTTGTCTTTTTGATTTTCATGAAATGCCACTGCAGGCAATAAAGTATATCTGGGCGATACACAAACAATACGAAAACTTTTAAACGGCCAGGTAAGGTATTCGTTATCGAAGAAATAATCTTTCAACGAAGTAATATAAGAACGACTCCGATCAAACTCAACTTCTTGATAGAAGAATGAGTCGCTGACCGAAGGATCATAACCGGAAAAAGAAAGTCCACCCGACCGAAGTCGGATGGACACTTGATATCTTTCCGCGTTATCAGCTGTCAACTTCGCAGAAATAGGCATACGGATTACTCCCAGTTACCTGCGTTATTGTTGATTTCAGTTAATGAACCAACACGTAAACCCGGGAACTTGTTTGCCTTTACAGCTTTGTACTTCAAATTAGCAACGAGCTTCTTGTTCAAGTCGCCCAGATAATCATCATACAAAACTCCGCACTGGAATACTTTTACACTGTAACCAGAACCCGATTTCAGCGTTGCTGTATCCATAGAGAACTTGACATTCGAACCAGGAACTTTGTCGATATTTGCAAAGTCGAAATTTCTTCCAAGTAATGTATCACCAGCAGCTACCCAAACAGTATCACGTCTGATAATACCTTTCTTAACGGCTTCGCGTTCTGTCAAACCCTGTTCCAACTGATCGTCAGTCAAAACACCTTCCTTAACCAAGAAGGGCATCTTCTCGGAGGTAAGGAACTTTTTCAGTTCATCGAAATTTGCTGCATGTACTTTATGAATATTTTTATACTCTATCTGCGCTTTGCGAATATCAATCAAACGTTGCTCAATAGCTTTCTCGCGTTGATCTTTAGTCGCATTGAACTGAATAGGAGATTCAATACTCTCGTAGCACATGTATGCAAGCAGTATAACTGCTGCAAACAATAAAATCTTAACTGTAACTTTCATGGTTTATATTGTTTTTTGAATTTATTTCGCTCGGCAAATTTAAAAAAGAATATTTAAAGAACTATCTTTATCGCGAAAATTATTACATCCAAAATGATAAATAGTTATTTGAGGGAACAAATAAGGCTAAATTTTCCTTATAATCCCACAGAAAATCAACTTTTCGCGTTAAAAAAGCTTTCCGACTTCCTTTTCGACGACAACAAAAATACCCTTTTACTCATAAAAGGATATGCCGGAACGGGAAAAACTTCACTCATCGGTGCATTAGTCAAAACGATGAATGAGTTTCAACAAAAAAGCATACTTCTTGCTCCTACCGGACGAGCAGCCAAAGTATTTTCGAACTACGCCGAAGAAAAAGCTTTTACCATTCATAAAAAGATTTACAGACAAAAAGCATTTTCGAATGAGCCAACGGGCTTTGTCCTCAACGAAAATATGCATAAAGATACTTTATTTATCGTCGACGAAGCCTCCATGATTTCAAACGAAGCAAACGGCTCTTCGAATTTTGGTTCAGGCCATTTGCTGGATGATCTTATATATTATGTATATTCCGGTGAAAACTGCCGCCTGATTATGATGGGAGATGTGGCACAACTTCCTCCTGTCATGCAAACTGAAAGTCCGGCTCTAGATGTACAAACATTGGCAAAATACAATCTGGATGTCGAAGAGATACTTCTGACTCAGGTTGTCAGACAAAGCGAGGACTCAGGAATACTTTATAATGCAACACGACTTCGGGATGCATTGCGTAACAACAGTGTGGAAATATATCCAACACTGCGCCTTGATGACTATCCAGACATAAAAAAAGTCAGCGGGGAAGATTTGATAGAAGAAATTACATCCGCCTACAATCGTGATGGCATTGAAGAAACCATGATTATTTCACGATCTAACAAACGGACTACCATATATAATAATGGAATAAGGAATCGTGTTCTCTATCGGGAAGAAGAACTCTCGAGCGGAGACCGACTGATGGTGGCAAAAAACAATTACTACTGGACGAAAGACAATAAAGAGATGGATTTTATAGCCAATGGCGAAATCATCCAAGTAGTGCGTGTACGACGGACCTATGAACAATATGGCTTTCGTTTTGCAGATGTCATCGTCAGATTTCAAGATTACGATCTTGAGACTGAAGTCAAATTACTACTGGATACTCTGCAAAGCGAAACGCCTTCGCTTCCCAAAGAACTTAACGACAAACTGTTCTACACCATTCTGCAGGAAGAATACGAAGACGTCAATACCAAATCAGGCAAAATGAAAAAGATGAAGGAAGACCCCCATTATAATGTATTACAAGTTAAATATGCTTATGCCGTCACTTGCCACAAAGCACAAGGCGGACAATGGATGAATGTATTCCTCGACATTGGTTACATTACGGAAGATATGTTGGGAGAAGACTTCTATCGCTGGCTCTACACGGCTTTTACTCGGGCAACACACAAACTTTACCTGGTTAATCTGCCTGAACAATTCATTGAAAAGTCATGATTCAGAAGAGATAACAGCGTTAAAAAATCTTTTGATAAGAATAATGCAGTCAACATATATAATAAAATATCTATTTTTGTACAATTAATGGGGATGTGATATCTATTCCTCTAAAACAACTAAAGGATGACAAATAAAGACAGAATTGTTCATTTGCTTTCCGACATCAAAGAACTTGAGTCTGCTATCGCTGGGATGCAGGAAGCGGAAATATATCCGGTTTCCTTTTTCAGCCGGTCATTCGACATGACCCATCAAATACTGAAAGACATTCATTCTCTTGAAGTCGCGCAGGTTGAAATGTTGCAGCAACAAATGGATGAACATCAAACGATCATACAGACACTCACTTATCCTACCGGCGACACCGACGTTTCACAACATAACGATACTCATATTTCTCAAGAGAATAAAGCTGAAATAACTCGTGATGAAAAATCTGAAATAGTCCTCGAAAGTAAGTCTGAAGCGCCTGCAATAGAAACCGATTTTCTTTCAGCTGAGCCAAAGAAGGAAGCAGAACCCGAAAAAACAATTGAAGAAGAGAAGCCCACAGTTGAAGCAGCACCTACCGAAACACCCGAGCGTAATCCTTTGGGTGAACGAACCGGTCTGTTTTTAAGTGATATCTTAGAGAAAAGAAAACTGACAGACTTCTGCAAAGCTTTCAGCCTCAACGATCGTTTTCGTTTTAAGAAAGAGTTGTTCAGTGGCGACGAAGAACAAATGAATAAAACACTCAACATACTCAATGGCATGCATTCATACGAAGAATCTATCGCTTATCTGAGCCATGCACTGAAGTGGAATATGGAAGACGAAACTGTCGGCGACTTCATCAAGCTTGTGGAGAAAAGATTTCTATAATCATGAACAAAGTCCTAAATAAAGCGATATGGCAAAACTAACTGTAGTACCTACTCCGATTGGGAATCTGGAAGATATGACCTTCCGAGCTGTCCGGGTGCTGAAAGAGGCCGACCTCATTTTGGCAGAAGACACGCGTACTACAAGCGTTCTGCTCAAACATTACGACATACAGAACAAAATGCAGTCGCATCACAAGTTCAACGAACATCAGACGGTTGAACTGATAGCCGAACGCATCAAAGGAGGAGAAAACATTGCACTCGTATCGGACGCCGGAACTCCTGCTATTTCTGATCCAGGCTTTATGCTGGTTCGTGAATGCGTGCGTCAAGGCGTTGACGTAGAATGTCTTCCAGGAGCCACCGCTTTTGTTCCAGCATTGGTTGCATCAGGACTGCCTGACGAAAAGTTCTGCTTTGAAGGTTTCCTTCCTCAAAAGAAAGGACGGCAAACGCGACTTAAAGAACTTTCGGAAGAATGCCGCACAATGATTTTTTATGAATCACCTTTCAGAGTGCTTAAAACACTGACGCAGTTTGCCGAATATTTTGGAATGGAGCGACATGTCTCCGTCTCACGCGAGATTTCTAAAGTACACGAACAAACCGTCCGCGGAACACTCGAAGAGGTAATAGCTCATTTTACAATGAACGAACCTAAAGGAGAATTTGTTATTATCCTAGAAGGTAAAGACAAGAAAGATAGAAATAAAGATAACGATATTGAATAATTACATAAAACAGAGAAGTATATGAAAAAAGTAGCATTTGCAGTTATTATTTGTGCCACTATGTTGGCTTCCTGCGGACAACAGTCATCCGATTACCAGAAGTTGAAGGCAGAAAACGATTCTCTGAAGATTGAGAATACTAAGAATACGGAAGAGATGAACGATATCATCGCAACCTTGAACGATGTAGAAACGGACATCCAGTCTATCCGTGACGCTGAAAACTTCTTGAATATTCAGCAGCAGAATGGTGATCTTGCCAAAAGCAACCGCGAGCAGATCAAGGAGAACATGCAGCTCATCACGGAGACATTAAAGAAGAACAGACAGCAGATCAGCGATCTTCAAGATAAGTTGAAGAAAAGCAAACTCCAGTCGGCAACTCTGAAAAAAACAATCGAACGTCTGACATCAGAACTCGACCAGAAGGCAACCATGATTGTCGCACTGCAAGAAGATCTGGCTAAGAAAAACATTCGTATCCAGGAATTGGATGAGACAGTTGCTTCACTCAACACAAACGTTGAAGACCTGTCAAGCAAGAATGCAGAACAATCGAAGAAAATCAGTGCACAGGACAAAGCGCTCAACACCGCTTACTACTGCTTTGGTACAGCTAAGGAACTGAAGAACCAGAAGATTCTTTCGGGCGGCGGACTGTTTTCTAAATCGAAAGCACTTCAGAGCGGATTCAACAAGGATTATTTCATCACTGTCGACATCCGCGAAGTCAAAGAGATTCCGTTGTTCTCACGTAAGGCTAGTTTGAAATCCAATCATCCGACTGGATCTTACGAATTTGTTAAAGACAGCGAGGGCAACCTTACATTGAAAATCACAGACATCAAATCATTCTGGAGCCTCGGCAAGTATCTGGTAATTCAAGTTGGATAATGAAATACAGAAATCTGTTTTTCGACTTGGATGATACGTTGTGGGCAACGTTTCAGAATAACACAGAATGCCTCGAAGAGCTATATAACGCGCACAATTTTGGTCGTTACTATGCCTCCTTCGAGGCATTTCTTGATATTTATTGGCCGCACAACAACCACCTTTGGGACGAATACCGCAAAGGTACGATCAACCGTAAAACCTTGATTATCGAAAGATTTAGCTACATGCTACGCCCACTGGGAATTGAAGACACGGAGTCGGTTCTCGCCATCAACAACGAGTTCCTACAGCGCACAACTACCAAAACGCGCCTCATCGAAGGCGCCATAGAAATTCTCGACTACCTGCGCCCGAGCTACCGACTCTTCATACTTTCGAACGGCTTTCACGAAGTGCAGCTCAAAAAACTCACCAATTCCGGACTGGCACCTTATTTTGGGAAGATGATTCTCTCCGAAGATGCAGGCATCCAGAAACCCCAGAAAGGCATTTTCGACTACGCATTGGTCAACACCAACTCTATCCGTCACGAAAGCCTTATGATCGGCGACAGTTGGGAAGCTGACATCGAAGGCGCCTACAACGCTCGGATCGACCAACTCTGGTTGAATCCCAGCAAACAGCAGCCCCGCAAGTTTACGCCAACCTATACGGTCGGTTCGCTCGACGAAATTAAAACAATTTTATAAGATAATCAGCTGAACAGCAGATGTATGTCATACGTCTGCAAAAGAGGCGTCTCACTCTTCATCGAAGAGTAACGCTGTCCTCGATCGAAAGGTAAAACAGAACCTCATCGACGCATAGCGTTATGTTTCGATGAAGTTTGGCACAATGCTGTGCCTGCGAGAAAATTTGCGTTGTGATCAAGCGCAATGCTGCGTCGAGGCTTGACGTAGCGTTACGTCAAGCCTCGACGGAAAAAACTTTATGATCAGGTTTAGAATTCCGAAGTGAAATGGAATTTTATCTCCGGAAAATCATGTTGCGCCATCATCAGGACATAGCTTGAATCGGCCATGTAAACATCACGGCCTTCTCGGTCGAATGACATATACTGAGCCTTGCGTTTCTTGAAATTGTCGAACACTTCAGGATTATCGCACTCTATCCAACAAGCCTTGTAAAGACTCAGAGGTTCCCAAGTACACTGCGCACCATATTCATGCAGAAGGCGGTACTGAATCACTTCGAACTGCAACTGTCCGACCGTACCGATAATCTTACGGTTGTTGAACTGATTGACAAACAACTGAGCAACACCTTCGTCCATCAGTTGCTCAATACCTTTGTTAAGCTGTTTCGACTTCATCGGATCTGCATTTTCGATATATTTGAACATCTCGGGAGAGAAACTTGGCAGACCTTTGAAATGAAGATCCTCGCCTTCGGTCAGCGTATCTCCGATCTTGAAATTACCAGTGTCAGGCAAACCGACAATATCGCCGGCATAAGCTTCATCGACAACTTCTTTCTTCTGCGCCATGAACGCTGTCGGACTGCTGAAACGCATCCACTTGTTGAAACGCACATGCTTGTAGTTCATGTTGCGTTCGAAACGGCCTGAGCACACCTTGACAAACGCGATGCAACTGCGGTGATTCGGGTCCATATTAGCATGAATCTTGAAGATGAAGCCCGAAAACTTCTCCTCATCAGGATCGACCGTGCGTTCCACAGCCTGCACCGGACGTGGCGACGGAGCAATATTGATAAAGCAGTCGAGCAGTTCCTTCACACCAAAATTGTTCAGCGCCGAACCGAAGAATACGGGCGCGATGTTGCCCTTCAAGTACTCTTCAACGTCGAACTGCGAGTAGACGCCTTCAATCAATTCGATATCCGCACGCAACTTGGCAGCCTGAGCCGGATCAATATACGTCTCAAGTTCAGGGCTATTGATGTCCTTAAACTCAATGTTTTCAGTGACGTATTGTTTGCTCGGCGTATAAAGGTTGAGCTTCTCTTCATAAAGATTGTAAACGCCGCGGAAACGCTGTCCCATATCAATAGGCCAACTCAGCGGGCGCACCTTGATCTGCAGTTCTTCCTCCAGCTCATCGAGCAAGTCGAACGGATCTTTGCCCTCACGGTCCATCTTGTTGATGAATATTATCACCGGCGTCTTGCGCATGCGACACACTTCCATCAATTTGCGTGTCTGCGTCTCGACACCTTTTGCAGCATCAATCACGATGATGACACTGTCGACGGCGGTCAGCGTACGGAAAGTATCTTCGGCAAAATCCTGGTGACCCGGTGTATCGAGGATATTGATCTTATGATCTGAATAATCGAAAGCCATCACGGATGTTGCCACCGAAATACCACGCTGTTTCTCGATCTCCATCCAGTCGGAAGTAGCCGTGCGCTTAATTTTGTTCGACTTTACGGCACCTGCCACATGTATGGCACCACCGAAAAGCAGCAACTTTTCTGTCAGTGTTGTCTTACCGGCATCCGGATGACTGATAATAGCAAACGTTCTTCTTTTGCTTATCTCTTCTGTATATTGACCCATTCTATTTATTGATTTTCTTTTTCCAAAATAGCGATGCACTCCTTCAGACTCTTCTCCCAATGCGGGATAAGTAATCCGAAAGTACGCTTGATCTTCGCCTTGTTTAATACGCTGTAATGCGGACGAGCCGCTTTTGAAGGATAATCCTTTGTTTCGATAGGAAGCACTTGAGTAGGCAAACCTGCCATTTGCAGAATCTTCACCGTGAAGTCGTACCAGCTGCAAACACCTTCGTCGGAGAAATGATAAATGCCAGGAATCCAAAGTCCCTTCTCATCATATTCGATGACGCGCATCATAGCCAGTGCCAAGTCTGTCGCGTAAGTCGGCGTTCCGATCTGGTCGAACACAACACGTATCTCGTCACGTTCGCGTCCAAGGCGAAGCATTGTTTTCACGAAGTTGTTACCATATTCACTGTAAAGCCAGGCGGTACGAATCACAACAGACGAAGGACAAACCTCGAACAGAGAAAGTTCTCCATCCAGTTTCGTCCGTCCGTAAACCGAAACAGGACACGTCGGATTGGTCTCTACATAAGGCACGCAGCTTGTTCCGTCGAACACATAATCGGTAGAGATATGTATCACTTTAGCCTTGAATTTATGGGCAGCTTCCGCCAGATTTTTCACTGCATCACGGTTGATGCGAAGGCAGAGCGACTCATTGTCTTCTGCCTTGTCGACTGCCGTAAAAGCAGCGCAATTCAATATGTATGATATATGATTTTGTGATACAAAGGCTTCCACAGCAGATGCATCCGTTATATCTAAAGTATCCACATCCGTAAACAGAAAAGCATACTGTGGATAATGGTCGGCAATCTTGCGAAGCGAACTTCCCAACTGTCCGTTGCCACCGGTCACTAATATATTCTTCATCATTTCTTTAATCCTCCAACTTCAGTTCACCATTCATGTCTTCACGATACTTTGCAGAAAGCATGGCCAAAAAAGCACTGATCTGTTTGATGGCTTCCGTCGTTTCCGCACTGATTGCCTTTCCTTGCATCTTCAAGAGCAGATAACCGTAGATGGCATTGAAGCAAGTCTCAATCTCAGACAGATCTTCACCACCCGATTTCGCGCGCAACTGCACAATATAGGGCAGCGTGCGATAATAAGTAGAGCCATAAACCATTTCTTGAGGCGACTTGAGCAAACGCAGATGCAGGTCGGTCAGCGTAATAATCACATTCTTGTTTAACTGAATATGACCTTTCTCCATCACGCCTTCGGAACGCATCATCTCAACCAGTTCTTCATACCAGTGCGCTATTTCTTCCTTGACATCATCAGGCTGATCGTAACGCGAAACAATGGTCTTACGAATCTGGTTCATGTCACAATGATTCGCGCGTATCAGATCTTCGACCTGCCACATGTAAAGTAAATACTCAGCGATATTCTCTTTTCTTTTTTGTCTTGCAATAAGCATATTATAATGATAGACTATAATCAGATATGGCCTGATAGAATTCCGAGTCCTTAACACCCAACTGTCGACAAACCAAACGTGCAGCATTCATATTTGTCAGAAAATAGGCATCCCTAACCTTAACCGGAAATTCTCCATAACGGGTTTTTAAGAACACTTGTCCATCATGTTCCTCCGTTTCATGAGCATTGTATGGCATAGCCGTAATATCTTCTCTTACATTCTCAGCCAATTGTCTGACAGCTTCATCTCCATCAAAGTAAATCAATTTACCCTCTCGTTCGATTGATTGTGAAAAGCTATTAAACATATCGTAATAGGCATCAAGCGAGGTATGGCCTGTAGACTCTGTCCAAGTCAGGTTCGTCAAAACCGCAATGTGAGGACGATAAAATTCCAAACGGAATCGTTTATCCAATGCGGATGTCGTACGTTCGTCACCCTCAATTAGTGCAAAATGCGCTTCATAATCCAACGAAATACAGCCAGGCAAATAGGAAACATGATTGGTTATGGCATAATTGAACGCCCACTTTTTCTGTTGCAAGACGTAGATAACCATTGAAATAATGCTTTTCTTTCCACGGCTTCCAGAAACCACAATCCGAGTTTTCGATTTCGTCCATCTGAAGATAAACTCCGGAATAGAAACAATCAGCAGTCCTAACTCTCTAGCATGAACTAATTCAGGATTGTCTTTCTGTACTGTAGCCCCAATAATGACAAACCGTATTTCCTTTGTTATGTTTTCAACGAACCATCCATCACCTCGGCAATCGCAACCACTGTATCTTAACGAATTAATTACAGCGTCAGTTAATCCCAGTCCCGACACACTGACCTCATATTCTTTCTGATTGAGAGCCAGCGCCAGATCAAAAACCAGCGGTTCAGTAACAGAGATTAAATGTATTTTTTGCATTGCCTATATTTTGCCACAAAGGTAAACATTTTCAATCAAAGAGGTTATATTTCATAGAAGAAAACTAATTATTCTTTATTATGCAACGACTCCTCTCCGGTTCTTGCCAATGAGCATATGCAAGCTGCCGACACCAATATCTGCGAGGCATAATAAGTGGGAAGCATTAAGCCATAAAGCAAATGCTGATGCAAAAACTCCCGGATTGATATCAACGTATCCGAAAAGACCAAACAAACTATGCCAACAAGGAAAAGCACTCTAGTCGTTTTATCCAGAGAAAGTCCTTCGGCAGCCGCAACACTCAGACAGGATACCACAACATACAGGCCAACAGCCATCAGTAATACTTTATCCGAAATGTTGGGCATCAATGCAATAAAGAAGTATATCATAAAGCAAAGAAGCAAAGCAATAAAAAGACGAACATTTAAACAACCATTCTTTAGACAGAAAAATATATAGAACAAGTGAGCAACAAAGAACAAAGCAATTCCATAAATGAAACGCATCTCTGAGCCTCCGCGCGTAAACAGCATTCTGTCGCCCCCAATAGAAAACAAGAAAGCTAACACAACAATACCCCAACTCATGATAGTTCCCTTTCGTATAGCCAATACACCGACTATAACGGCACAAGAAAATGTAGTGAGAAAATCGTACAAATAATCATGAGTTGTGATATAACAAATCATAAACACAACAGGCAATAACAGAGGCAAGTACTTCTTAAATGACATAGTTGATTAATATTTTCCACAAATATACGAACCAAATGCTATTAATGCAAAAAGTAATTGCTTTCTAAATTAAAAGCCATTACTTTTGCTTGCAAATATAATTATATATGGATATTCAACTCATCGATTCCGGATTTTTCAATGCTGACGGTGGTGCCATGTTTGGCGCTATACCTAAAGTTTCTTGGAGTCGTCGCTATCCATGTAACGAACGCAACGAATGTGTTCTTGCTATGCGAAGCGCATTAATAACCACCGACGACGGACACGTCATCCTCATCGATACTGGCGCAGGGACCAAACATCTCAAGCAATTAAGCTACTATAAGTTCTTTGATCTGCATGACTTATCTGAAGAACTAAACAAGCACGGCATAATGCCTGAACAGATCACCGATGTTGTGTTCACACATCTTCACTTCGACCATTGCGGATACACAACAATAGAAGAGCAAGACACTAGTGGTGATATTCATTATTCACTTATGTTCCCTAATGCCAAACATTGGGTCAGTCGCGAACAATGGCAAAGCTTTACTCAACCCAATGCCTTCGAAAGCAGTTCTTATTTTTCTGAAGACATGCAAGCTGTAGCCGATAAACATCAGCTCTGCCTGATAGCCAAAGATACATGGCTTTGTCCGCAAGTTCAATTGCGTCTGTTCGATGGTCATACACGAGGACAAATCGTGACATACATCAAAGAAAATGCTGATACTTATGTTTACTGCGGTGATGTTATTCCAATGGAAGCTAGTATTTCTCCTGCATGGATATCAGCATACGACATCGAACCTGTAACTTCCTATAATGAGAAGGTAAGGATGCTCGACGAAGCTGCCGCTTTGAATCAAATTCTGATTTTCAGTCATGATGCCTACCATCCAATGGGCAGAGTTAGAAAAGTCAACGATTTCTATGTTAAACAACCCATATAAGTCAGCAAATGGAACATCCTCATGAACATCACCAATTTGAAGTTTCTTCTCCCAAACGAGCGTTCGTTATTGGTATTGTGCTTAATTCAGCTTTTGTAATTATTGAGTTCATTGCAGGCTTTTGGCAACATTCATTAGGCTTACTCTCTGATGCAGGCCACAACTTGGGAGATGTGGCTAGTCTGATACTTGCCATGCTGGCTTTTCGTTTAGCTGAAGTTCATCCTACATCAAGCTATACCTATGGATTCAAGAAAAGTACTGTACTCGTATCATTGCTCAATGCTGTCATACTGCTTGTTGCTGTAGGAATCATCATTGCCGAAAGTATCAGCAAATTTATACATCCGCAAGCTGTAGAAGGTTCAACCATTGCCTGGGTAGCTGGGATTGGAGTTATTATTAATGCAGCTACCGCCTGGCTTTTCATTAGTGGCAAAGATAAAGACCTCAATATCAAAGGTGCTTATTTGCACATGGCTGCTGATGCTCTTGTATCAATAGGTGTAGTTGCTTCGGGAATTATCATCACACAAACACATTGGTATGTTGTAGATCCTATCATAGGATTCATCATTGCACTCATCATCATCTATTCAACTTGGGGCTTGTTACGGAATAGTCTTCGTCTTTCTCTAGATGGTGTACCTGAAGGAGTGAATGTAGATGAAATCATACGGTCAATTAATGCTATTGACGGCATAGAAAACATTCATCATTTACATATTTGGGCTATCAGTACAACTGAAACAGCGCTTACTGCTCATGTACTTATCAAAGACGCACAGCAAATGTCACCAATTAAACATCTTATCAAAGACAAACTGATGGAAATGGGTATTCAACATGTCACCTTGGAATTCGAGACCGAAGGTACTTGCTATGGCGGTTGTTGCTCTTGATGAAATGACAAAATAGAATTATATTAGTTGTGTATCCCAAAATAAGCACGTACTTTTGTTTTATTAATATTCTGTGAATGAAAAAATATCTATGCTTCCTGCTGATGATTCTTATCGCTACTTCCGCTGTTGGTCAGCGAAAGAAAGTAGCTGTTGTTCTAGGTGGCGGTGGAGCAAAAGGAGTCGCTCATATCGGCGTTCTTAAAGTATTGGAAAAGGCAGGAATCCCAATAGATATTGTCACAGGAACAAGTATGGGTGCGATCGTTGGTGGATTATACTCCATCGGATATTCTCCTGAAGAAATTGGAAAGATGGTGGACAGCCAAGATTGGGAAATGCTCCTAAGCGACCGAGTCAAACGCAATAGATTATTTTTCCCCGAGAAAGAGAATTCAGAACGATATATTGTATCTCTTCCGTTTGGAATGGCAAAAAAAGACCGTGTTATTGAAGGTATGATCAAAGGGCAAAACCTGCAAAATCTATTCTCAAACCTGACTATCGGTTATCAGGATTCAGTTGACTTCAATCATTTCAATAAACCGTTTGCTTGCGTCGCCGTCGATATGGTAACAGGCAAAGATTATGTATTTCATTATGGCAGTCTGCCTATTGCCATGCGCGCTAGTATGGCCATTCCTGCAGCATTTGCTCCGGTAAGATTAGACAGTATGGTTCTTGTAGACGGTGGTTTGAACAACAATTACCCGGTAGATGTGGCAATTGCAATGGGAGCTGACATCATTATCGGTGTTGATTTGGCAACAAGCGATTTGCGATCACACGACAGACTATATACACCAGGCGATATTGTCACGCAAATCATCGCCCTCCATGGTTTTGAGAAATACAATCTCAATAAACAACGTACAGATTTGTTACTGCGTCCAAATATGGAGCCATACCGTTCTACAAGTTTTACACATGCAGCTTTAGACTCTCTCATCCAACGAGGTGAACAATATGCCAAAAGCCGATGGAATGATATCATAGCATTAAAAAAACAAATTGGAGTTGCCGAAGACTATCATCCGGAAGGAGCGGAAGGATATAGAGTCAAACGACCAGTTTCTCCAACCGACAGTTTTCTTATTCACCATATTACATTTGCAGGTGCAAACCCACGAGACATCAATTGGTTAAAGAAGATTAGTGGGCTGAAAGAAAACAGTCTGTTAACTGTGAACAAACTACAAAATGCCATGTCAATTCTTGTGGGAACAAATGCCTATTCAAATGTTAATTACAAAATTACTGGAGACAAACAACAAGATCTGAATTTTGAAGTACAGCCCAAATCTGTAAGTTCCGTCAATGTAGGATTACGTTTCGATTCTGAAGAAATCATTGGCGTTCTGCTCAATGCGACCTATGACTATCGCCGTAACTTCCGTTCCAAAATGGCTTTTACCGGACGAATAGGAGGAAAAACTTCTTATGCTCGCATAGATTATTCAATAGCGCGGAACCCGCTACGTAACTTTAATTTATCATATCAATTTTCCTACAATGACCTCGATATTTATCATAAAGGAGACAAAATTTACAATACTACATATACGCATCACCTGGCAGAATTTGCCTATTCAGACATGAACTGGCTAAGCTTCAAGTTTAAGATTGGAATGCGGTACGAGTATTACGACTATAATGCCTTCCTGGCAAAAACCGAAAGCAATCAATATAATGTCAAACCTCAAAGATTCTTCAGCTATTTTGCTTCAGCAAATCTGGAAACCTTCGACCGTAGATATTTTCCTGATAGAGGTTTTTCGTTACAGTCTGATTATTCTGTTTATACTGACAACTTTGTCAAATATGATGGTGACACACCCTTTTCTGCATTATCCACTAATATGGCAATAGTTGTTCCTTTTACAAATCACCTAAGTTTTGTACCCAGCTTGTATGGACGTGTGCTAATCGGACATAAAGTTGCATATCCCTATCTGAATGCTTTAGGTGGAGAGATCTTTGGCAGATATTTACCGCAGCAAATGCCTTTTGCCGGTATCAGTCATCTTGAATTTCTTGATAATGCCTTTGCCGTTGTACGTTTTCAATTTCGTGAACGCATTGCAGACAACAATTACATTTCTTTGATTGGCAATTATGCTATCCATCAAAATGACTTTTTCAAACTTGTTGATGGACAAAGCATTTGGGGCGGCAGTATAGGTTATGCCTACAACAGTATTGCCGGACCTCTTAGTGCAAACATTGGGATGTCTAGCAGAAATAAGAAAGTACAATTCTATTTAAATCTAGGATTTTACTTCTAATGTATCAATGATGTATACAATATATTATAATGTAGGAGGAATAAAAAATGAATAAAACTCATTTGAGTTGTTTGGTTTTAAGTTGTTTGTTTGGCACAGCTTTGTGCTTAAATGCACAAATAAGTTTACCATCGATCTTCACAGACCACATGGTTTTGCAGCAAAATAGTAAAGTAGCCATTTGGGGCTGGGGTGGAGCAAGCAATACAATTAAAGTAGTAGGAAGTTGGGCTCCAGCCGATACTGCAAAAGCAGTCGTTGCATCCGATGGCTCATGGAAAACATCTTTGACAACAATCAAAGCCGGTGGTCCATACACTATTTCCATTACAGGCAGTGGAGAAAAGACATTGCAAGATGTGATGTTAGGAGAAGTGTGGTTATGCAGCGGACAGTCAAATATGGATTTCAATGCCGAATGGGGACTTAAGAACAAAGAGACAGAAATAGCAGCTGCCAATCATCCGAATCTCCGTTTCTTCCAGGTTTTAAAACGAGGAGCAGCAACTCCACAAAATAATTGCGAAGCAACATGGGCAACATGCACGCCTGATGTGATGAAGATAACCAGTTCAGTCGCCTATTTCTTTGGTCGCAATTTGCAAGATTCTTTGAAAGTACCTATTGGACTGATTGTTTCCGCTTGGGGTGGAACTCCAGCTGAAGTATGGACTCCCAAAGAGAATATAATGGCGAACGAATCCATTGTAAAAGCTATTCCCGCAAAAACATACCCTTGGTGGCCTGTAGAACCTGGAGTTCTCTATAATCAAATGATTAATCCTTTTGTCCCTTATGGAATAGCCGGAGCTATCTGGTATCAAGGTGAAGCCAATGTTGATCATTCATCCTCTTATGCAACTTTATTAAAGACAATGATCGAAAGCTGGCGTAAAAGCTTTGAAAAAGAGTTTCCATTTTATATTGTTCAAATTGCACCTTACACATACAAATCGAATGACAACGGTCCGGCAAAAGTTCGTGAAGCTGAAGAATGGGTTTCAAAGAATATCAGTCAATCAGGATTGGTTGTCGTTTCAGATTTAGTCAACAATATCAAAGATATTCATCCAATCAACAAGCAAGATGTAGGATTACGCTTAGCGAAACTAGCTATATCTCAAACTTACGGCAAAGTTAGTCCAGGATATGCTTCACCTTTGTTTGAAAAAATGCGAATAGACAAAGACAAAATCATTCTGACCTTCAACCATGCCGAAAACGGACTCATCTGTAAAGGGAAGCAAGTTGTAGGCCTGACTATTGCTGAAGAAAATGGTTCTTTTGTAAATGCAAAAGCAAAAATTAAAGGGAACGAATTAATTGTTTCTGCTCCAAAAATAAAGCATCCTGCAAAAGTAGAGTATTGCTTTGATGATGCAACAGTTGGCAACTTATTTAACGCAGAAGGTCTTCCGGTCGCTCCATTCAGAACAAATGCAGAATAAAGGATAATAAACAATGAATTGAAAAAACATGAACGAACAGATTTTACAGTTTCTAAGAGAACTCCGACAGAATAACAATCGGAACTGGTTTCATGCCAACAAGGATCGTTACGACCTTTTACATCAGGCTTTTTTAGATGAAGTACAGGATCTGATTAACAGAATTGCTCTATTCGACAAAGAAATAATTGGTATTGAAGCCAAAGATTGCTATTTCCGAATCTATCGCGATATTCGTTTTTCGCCGGATAAAACACCATATAAGACCCATTTTGGAGCTTATATTGCTGCTTATGGTGGAAAAAACAGTCAGCGTGGCGGCTATTACCTTCATCTCGAACCCGAACATTGTCTTTTAGCCGGTGGAATATGGTGCCCTCCCGCTCCTCTACTAAAAAAAATTCGTCAAGACATTTACGATCACGTTGAAGAATATGAAGCCATTGTAGAAAAGCCCGCGTTTAAAAAGGTTTTCCCTGCACTGGATGGCGATACATTGAAACGAATTCCTTATGGATTTCCTTCGGACTTCAAATATGAAGAAGTTTTGAGGCACAAAGATTTCACTATAATTTCACTCAAGCCAGAAAGTTTTTTCACCTCATCCGATTGGCTAGAACAAACTGCGGCTTGTTTCAAAATAATGTTGCCTTTCAATCGTTTCTTAAATTATACAGTAGATGAATTCGAAGGTCGAATATAAAAGCTGAAATAAATAATTTATAACCTAACAAATACATAACAACAGATGAAACAATTTTTTAAGACCATGTTTGCTTGCGCATTAGGAGCGTTCATAGCATTGGGAATCGTTATCCTTGGTTCCATCTTTTTCATTATTGGAGTAGCAGCATCTGCTGAAGGCTCAAGTACATACAAACCGGATAAAAATACCGTATTCAAACTTACACTGAAAGGGACTGTTGCCGAACAAGTAAGCAAGAATCCATTTTCCGAACTTCTTGGCGAAACAAATGAGACTATCTCTTTATCAGATATGATCAAGGCTATTCGCAATGCAAAAACGAATGAGAACATCAAAGGCATCTATATTGAAGCAGACAACTTTGCATCGGGATTCGCCAGCATAGAAGCGATTCATCGGGAACTGCTGGATTTCAAAAAAAGTGGCAAATTCATTGTGTCCTATAGTGACAATTATACGCAAGGGAGTTACTATGTATGCAGCGTCGCCGACTCTGTTTTTCTAAACCCGCAGGGCACAGTTGCTCTGATCGGACTAGCATCTCAAGGCCTTTTCTTCACCGGACTGGCAGAGAAACTAGGCGTTGAACATTACATCTTTAAAGTCGGTACATATAAAAGTGCTGTAGAACCCTATTTCTTAAAAAAGTTCAGCGATGCAAATCGTGAACAGTTAACTTCCATCCTCAACAGTGTTTGGGGTAATATCACAAACGAAATTGCCTCCAGTCGTAAAATTACAGCAAGTCAATTAGACCAATACATAAATGGAGGATTCGCTATAGGTGATGCTACAAATGCTATCAACTTCAAATTGGCAGATGCACTTCGTTATCGTTTCGAAGCCGAAAACAGTGTAAAGAAGTTAGCCGGACAAAAGGTGGACGACAAACTCAAATCAGCCAGTCTTGATAAAGTTGCTTTAATCAAAGAATCAAGTAATGACAGTTCAAATAAAATCGCTGTTCTCTACGCAGAAGGCGAAATTGTTGACGAGGCTTCCTCTTCACCTCTAAATTCTATCAAAGACCAGTCAATCACTGAAGACATGGCCGACCAGTTACGCAAACTAAAAGAAGACAAGGATGTGAAAGCTGTTGTCTTCCGTGTTAACTCTCCTGGCGGAAGCGCTTATATCTCTGAACAAATATGGAAACAGGTAAAAGAATTGAAAGCAGTTAAACCTATTGTCGTTTCAATGGGTGACTATGCAGCATCAGGCGGATATTACATTTCTTGCGCCGCAAACAAAATTGTAGCCGAACGTACAACCTTAACAGGATCAATCGGCGTTTTCGGTGTTGTTCGTAATCTCACAGGCACTTTTGAAAAGATTGGTCTTACTACAGATATTGTCAAAACAAACACCTACGCAGATCTTGGTGATATTTCACGTCCAATGCGTGATGACGAAAAAGCATTGATACAGCACAGCGTTGAGCGCACCTATGATTTGTTCCTTACTCGTTGCGCCGATGGTCGAAAAATGGCCAAAGCAGACATTGATTCTATTGGTCAAGGACGTGTATGGACCGGCGAACAAGCTTTGCAAAGAGGATTAGTCGACAAATTGGGAGGTATTGACGTTGCCATCAAAGAAGCCGCTTCTTTAGCCAAGCTTAAGAATTATAGCATAACAGTGGCTGATGAACCCAAAGACTTCTTCACTAAGTTCCTGGAAAAGAAAATGGATGAAGTAAAACTATCTATCGTTAAAACTATGTTAGGCAGTGATTATGAGTTGTTCAGTACTTTGCAACGGGCAAAGAACGAAAAAGGGATTATTGCTCGTATGCCATTGTGTATAAAAGGAATATAAGCTTATTGACATAGATTATTGTAGCATTAAAGGATCAATTTCACCTCTGTTTGTCATTAAACGACCGAGGTTGAAATTGATCCTTATTCATGTATAAATTATTTACATTTGCCCTCTTCAGGGCCCAATGAAAAATTGTAAGTTCCAAAAGGAAAAAGCAATCATTTCGTGCGAAAAGGCATCCTCAAAAGTATGCTATTTGAATAGAAACGAGGACAACAAGTTACATATTGAAAGCAAACATCAATTTCGATTGAACGCCAAATAATATAATTATAGTTAAATAAGGGCATTAAACTAACAAAATGTCAATATATATTTGGTTGACATCAAGTAAATGCCTTACTTTGCATTACAATTTGAAAGCAACAATAAAATTACAATCTGACATGAGACGTACAAATATTAGTAAAAGCATTTTGATTCTTGCAGTTATGTTCATCTGTAACTTGGCAATGAGCGCAGCTTCACCAAGAAATTACATGTATGACACAAAAGAAGAAAACGGCAAGATTATGTCTAAAGTTGTCTTTTTAAACAACGATGGACTTTTAAGTAAAGAATTCAAATATGAATTCACTTACAATGAAAACGGCAAAGTAGCTTCAAAAACTGCTTATCGCTGGGACAAGAGTAACGATGAATGGCAGCCTTACTATCAGTCGATATTCACATACAACGAAAAAGGCGAGATTCATGCAGTTTACGGCATGTGGGATAAAAACAAGAGATCTTACAGTTTGAATGCTCAAAACTTAGTTTTACCTAATTCAAGCTATAACGATATTTTCTCATAAAAAACCAAACAAAGTTTCATACACACATTCATAATTGAAGAAGGCGCAAACAGCAAAAGACGTGAGTCTCTGCTATTAGCGCCTTTCTTATTAAAAAAAGACTGATTTATAACCAATCAAATAATCTTATCCAATTCTGCAACATTCTTTGCAATATCGGCATCAGAAACTTCTCCGTTTGTCAGATCACCTTCCAAATACTGATCATAAGCAGTCATATCAATCAATCCATGACCGGAAAGATTGAACAGAATCGTTTTCTGTTTGCCTTCCAATTTAGCCTGTTCAGCTTCTCTAATCGTTGCGGCAATTGCATGTGATGATTCCGGAGCAGGAATGATACCTTCTGTCTTAGCAAAAAGCAAAGCTGCTTTAAATGTTTCAAGTTGAGGAATATCAACAGCATCTACATAGCCATCTTTTCTCAATTGGCTGACAATAGAACCCGCACCATGATAACGCAATCCACCTGCATGAATATTTGCCGGAGTAAAACTATGTCCCAAAGTATACATAGGAATCAGTGGCGTATAACCAGCCTCATCACCAAAATCATACTGGAATTCACCACGCGTCAACTTCGGACAACAAGACGGTTCTGCAGCAATCACACGAATATCTTTTCCTTCGAGGAGCTTATGACGTAAGAACGGATAAGCGATACCCGAGAAGTTTGAACCTCCACCAAAGCAAGCAATCAACACATCCGGATATTCACCGGCCATCTCCATCTGCTTTTCAGCTTCCAAACCGATCACTGTCTGATGCAACATAACATGATTCAGGACACTGCCCAAAACATATTTACAATTAGGTGTTTGCATAGCCAGTTCTACAGCCTCAGAAATAGCAGTTCCCAGACTTCCCTGATAATTCGGATGTTTAGTGATGATATTACGCCCAGCGCGAGTACTCATACTTGGAGAAGCAACGACTTCGGCACCGTATGTTTGCATAATCAAACGACGATAAGGCTTTTGATTATAGCTGATCTTAACCATATAAACAGCCAATTCGAGACCGAAATGCTTAGCAGCCAAAGCCATAGCAGCACCCCATTGTCCTGCACCAGTTTCGGTTGTAATATTCGTTACACCTTCTTTCTTGCAGAAATAAGCCTGAGGAATAGCCGAATTCAATTTATGAGAACCGACCGGACTTACACTTTCATTCTTATAATAGATATGCGCCGGTGTATCCAATGCCTTTTCCAATCCATAAGCGCGAACCAATGGCGTTGGACGCCAAATCTTATACATATCACGAACCTCTTCAGGTATTTCAATCCAAGCATCGGTCTGGTTTACTTCCTGATCAACCAATCCCTTTGCAAACAATGGATAAAGATCTTCAGGATTAAGAGGCTTCTTCGTTTTTGGATTCAACGGAGGAAGCGGTTTGTTCTTCATATCAGCTACGATATTATACCAAGCTGTTGGAATGTCTTTTTCCTGCAATAAAAACTTCTTAGTACTCATTTTATACTTGTTTTATAATATATTGTTGCGTAATCCATAAAGGCAATATTTCTATCAAATTGGAAGCAAAGGAACAAATAATATTCCACTTTTCAAATTAATTGCAGCAAAATATATACCTTTGCAATCCATTAACGGACAAATAACAAACGACAGAAATGAAGCGACTAACTCTATTCCTATCCGCACTTATGCTTACGCCTCTCTTACAGGCGCAAAAGAAAGATTTCTCATATAGTTTTTATGGGTTTATCCGCAACGATGTGTTTTATAATTCGCGCGCAAACATAGCTCCTGTTGAAGGATCATTTTATCTTTATCCTTTAGATCGAAAGCTTGATAGCAATGGCGCTGATTTAAACGAGCAATCAAATACAGGTTTCTATTCCTTCACCACACGATTGGGGATGAACATCAAAGGACCGATGATTGGTTCGGCACATTCTTCTGCGAGGATTGAAACTGATTTTGGAGGATTCTCAAATAGTTACACCATGTTACGTATCCGTCAAGCTTATTGTAAACTTGATTGGGAACACAGCAGTTTGCTTATTGGACAGACATGGCATCCACTTTGGGGCGACGTAATGCCAAATACCAATTCGATTTCTCAAGGCGCACCATTTCAAGCATTTAATCGCGAACCGCAACTCCGTTATCAATATAAATTTCCTGCAATTGAACTTACAGCTGCTGCTATGTGGCAACTTCAATATACTTCAAACGGACCGAGTGGAAAGAGTCTTGATTATATGAAGAATAACTGTCTTCCGGAGTTTTTCGCCGGAGCAGACATTGTAGGAATCAAAGGTTGGCGCTTCGGAGCGGGAGTACATACCATGTCGCTGAAACCCAGACTTTCATCCGAATGGCAAGGAAAGACGTATAAGGTGAATGAACATCTCAGATCTTTCTCCTACGAAGCGCATTTGCAATATTGCGACCGAAACTTCATGTTCGCTGCCAAAAGTTACATGGCTTCATGTCTTGACCATGTATCACTGCTCGGAGGTTATGGTATAAGTGCTATTAACCAACAAACAGGAGAACAGGAATATGTACCTTTCCATCATTCAACATCCTGGGTTAATCTGACTTACGGCACTAAATGGAAAGGCGGGCTTTTTCTTGGCTATACAAAAAATCTAGGGACTGACCATTCGCTTGCCTCATCTTCAACATACGGGATGGGGTTGAATATCGATCGGTTATGTATGTTTGTAGCATCGCTATCCTACAATCTTCCTCATTGGAGCGCAGGGCTTGAATATAATCCAACAAAAGCATGGTATGGCGAAAACAATTTGGAAAACGGAAAGGTTATTAATACACATCTGGTAACAAACCAGAGAATTGCATTAATGGCTATGTACATTTTTTAAAAGGAACTCGAATGAAAAAAATAATTGTTATAGGTGCTAATGGTTTTGCCGGACGAAGAATTCTTGACGTCCTTTCAACAGATCCTAATTATACAGTCACCGGCGCTTCACTGCATCAGGATATACGAACAGAAGGAAAACACAGTTTCGTCACTGCGGATCTGACTGATTATGAAGCCATCAAGAAGATGATGCAAGGAATAAAGCCAGATGCAGTCGTCAACTGTTCAGCGTTATCGACTCCCGACTATTGCGAACAACATCATGATGAGACTTTTGCCATAAATGTTGCGGCAGTAGAACATCTAGCCCAGTGTTGCGAACAGTGCAACTGCCGATTGATTCATCTCTCTTCCGATTTCGTGTTCGATGGCAAAGCTGATCGCCTTTACAATGAGAAAGACTTGCCTGCACCTGTCAACTACTATGGATTATCAAAATACCTGAGTGAGATAATGGTTGCTAAGACTTGTAGCAGCTATGCCATCGCTCGTGTTGTAGTTGTTTATGGAAAAGCGCTGAAAGGGCAACACGGTAACATTGTGCAGTTAGTAAAGAATAGACTCGAAGCCGGACAGGAAATCAGAGTCGTCTCCGATCAATATCGCACACCGACTTGGGTTCAGGATATTGCCGAAGGCATCAAACTTCTGCTCGATTCAAAGAACGGAATCTATCATATCTGCGGGAAAGAATACATGTCTATTAAAGATATCGCTTACAGAACCGCTGCATTCTTTAATCTGGACAGCAGTCTGATTCATTCTGTCACAACATCCGAGATGCATGAAGCTACTCCTCGCCCACTCAACAGCGGACTCGATATTAAAAAGGCTATCAATGAATTAGACTATCAACCGCATACGTTTGAAGAAGGCTTGGAAGAGATGCGTTGAATATTCTTAACGCACTCATTATCAATACATACTTAATCAAAAAAAACATTCGAATGAAAAAGTCATTTCATTCGAATGCATTTGTATTTTCATTCGAACAGGATTGATTTCCCATTCGAATGATTTTGAAGAGGCAATTACATATATTTATATGGCTTACCTCAGACGATTTATCCAATATTCTTCACCTTGATCAGGTATTCGGCAATCTGAACGGCATTCAGAGCAGCGCCTTTCTTAATCTGATCGCCTACTACCCAGAATGTCAAACCGTTTTCGTTTGCCAAATCTTTACGGATACGCCCCACATAAACCGGATCTTTTCCGGCCACGAACAGTGGCATCGGGTATTCTTTCTCTGCAGGATTGTCGACCAGAACCAAACCATCCTTCTTTGCAAAAGCCTCTTTGGCTTCCTCAACAGAGATCGGACGCTCCGTTTCAACCCAAACACTTTCAGAGTGAGAACGAAGAACCGGGACGCGAACGCACATTGCACTGGTAACGACATCAGAATGAAGCATCTTGCGCGTTTCGTTGAACATCTTCATTTCCTCTTTGGTATATCCATTATCTGTAAANACATCAANCTGNGGAATCAAGTTGAATGCCAACTGATAGAAGAACTTGTTGACAGTAACCGGTTTCTGTTCCAGATATTCCTTGCATTGAGCGAACAACTCGTCCATTGCGGCAGCACCCGCACCACTGGCAGCCTGATAAGTTGCCACATGAATACGTTTGATATGTGAGATATCTTCCAAAGCTTTTAAAGCAACAATCATGATGATTGTTGAACAGTTCGGGTTGGCAATAATATTGCGTGGACGTACCAAAGCATCTTCCGGATTGACTTCCGGAACAACCAATGGCACCTCATTATCCATTCTGAATGCACTCGAATTATCAATCATCACGGTTCCGAACTTAGTGATGGTTTCGGCATATTCACGAGAAACTCCCGCTCCCGCCGAAACAAAAGCAACGTCGATTCCCTTGAAGTCGTCGTTGTGCTTCAATTCTTTGACCGTGTACTTCTTACCACGGAAAGAATAATCACGTCCGGCACTGCGCGATGAACCAAATAATGTAAGCTCATCGATCGGGAAGTTTCTCTCGTCGAGCACACGCATGAACTCCTGTCCTACGGCTCCACTGACTCCAACAACTGCTACTTTCATTTTTTTGAGCACTAATTTGTTTGTTTACTAATTATATTGTATTTTTATCACCGTCAAAGCAGAAATCTCCAACAAGTGAGGCTGCAAAGATAAACAATTTATAAACAAAACCGTTGTACTATGAAACAATTCATCGTTTTTTTACTCCTTTTTCTTCCATTATGTCTGCATTCGCAGATAAATGAAACCTTCGAAGGTTCCGAAATTTCTTCCACATGGATTGGTAAAGACAGAAGTTTGTTTGCCATCAAAGATGGACGTCTGCAATTAGATTTTTCGCCGACATCTTCCGGCAGTGCTGCCATCGGGATGAACATTCCTTATACTTCAAACATGCAATGGGAGTTCGATGTCAAAATGAGCAATGCGCCAAGCGACAGCAACAAACTCTGGGTTTATCTTTATCGCACCGACAGCACCGAGTATTTCAATTTGCAGATCGGTTACAACAAAGAAAAGAAGCTGGGATTGCGACACAACGGAACCGACATCATCCGTAACGAAGGCAACAACTACCAGAGTGGCAATTGGATACACCTTAAAGTCACGCTGGAAGAAAACAGATTCTGGACTTTATATAGCCGACAACATGATTCCACCTATTACATAAAGGAAGGTTCGTGCGATGTTGCCGTGAAACCCGTCGACAACGGACAGTTCAGTTTCAAATTCGTATATACGAAAACCAGAAGCAAACTGTTCAGCATCGACAACGTGAAGATTTCCAATCAAATAACGCCAACAGATACTTCTGGAACTGCAACACCGGAAAAACCGGACCCGATGCCTGTAGAACTGCCTGTCGTGGAAGCCATTGATATTATCAATCTATCGACTTTACAGTTTCAGTTCAACAAAGCAGTCGATATTGAAAAAGCTACATTCAGTATTGTAGATATTGGAAATGCAGCCAAACAGTCTTACGCTGACGAAACACATAAAATAATAAATATCACCTTTGCTAAAGAGTTGCAAACCAAGAAATTTTATACCGTCACATACAAAGGCATAAAAGATTTATCCGGCAACGAACTTCCCGACTTCTCGGAAGAACTACAGATTGAAGCAGAAGAGGAAGAAGATAATAAAGATGATAATACCGAAAAGGCGGATAAAAGCACTATCATTCCAGGCGCAATAATCATCAATGAAATCATGGCCGATCCCAAAGGATTAACTTTACTTCCTGAGACAGAATATGTAGAAATATACAACACAACAGACAAGGCAGTATCGCTTGTCGGATGTAAGTTCGTTTATGACACATCGGAAAAAGAGATTGGTGATATCACACTTTCCGCAGGAAACTATGCCATTCTTTATCGAGAAGGACGCGATATAACCGTTGACAAACCAGGAATCGCCATTCCTTCAGCCACATTCCCTTCGGCATTGGCAAATACAGGAAAGAGACTCCAATTACTTGATGCATCGGGAAATATTGTTGACGAAGTGACTTACGCCAAAGCCTCTCCTGGCAAATCATGGGAACGCACGGACAATCAATGGAATCTCTCAACCGACCCGCGCGGCGGAACGCCCGGTTCGAAGAACAGTTTGCAGACAGAAGAAAAGCCCGACGAACCGAAAGAACCGGATAAACCTGTTGAACCCACAGAACCGGAGTCATCGCCCGTCGAGCCAAACGAAATCATCTTCAACGAATTACTTCCCGAACCGCGCACCGGAGGCAGTGAATATATAGAACTCTACAATCGTTCAGGCAAGGCGCTTCCGTTGAACGGACTTTCTGTAGCAATCCGCAAATCTGACGAAACATTAAGTACGCACTATCCGCTATCTGCTTTAAAAGGAAATCTAGAAGCAGGCAGTTACGCCGTCTTGACAAAAAGTTATGATGGCGTAGCATCCTATTATCTTCTTAGTGAACCTTATGCACTGCATGAAATGGAAAAGCTTCCGGTTCTCGCTAATACTTCTTCAACAATCGTGTTGTTTCGAACAGCCGACGAAACAGTCATTGATGAAGTAAGCTACAACAGCAAATGGCATGCCTCTTTTGTCAAAGACAAAAAAGGCGTTGCTTTGGAACGAATCTCTCCCGACAAGGAAAGTCAAGATGAAACGAACTGGACTTCCGCTGCAGAATCGGCAGGTTTCGGAACACCCGGATATAAAAACTCACAATTTGGAAACACCGCTTCAGAGACTCCTCTAAGCATTGATGCACCTCACTGGTCCGACGAAAATGGCAAATACATCATTTCATATCTGACTGACGAAGCAGGATATCGATGCAGAGCATTCATTTTTAACACTGCCGGACAACGTGTTGCGACTATTGCAACAAGTGAACTGCTCGGAACAAGCGGACAATTATTTTGGGACGGAATGCAATCGGGCAACAGAAGGCTTTCCACAGGAATCTACATTTTCTATGCAGAACTTTATCATCCCAACGGAAAAGTGATGCGCTTCAAGAAAGTATTTCCGGTGCGCTGATGCAGTCTTAAGGCTGCATCACTATTTCGATATTGTTGCCTTGATCAATAAGCTTCTTGGCAAAAGACTGTATTTTTGCAGGCGTGATTGATTTCATCGTTTGCACAAAACTCGTATGCCCATCGAACTGCTTGGTATAATAATTATCGAGCGTATTCAGCCAATAGCTGTTTTCCTGGAGTTTCTCGGCATGACGCTTTAGGATATTATCGCGCGACTTCTGGAAATCTTCTGTTGCCGGGCCATTCTTCAGCAGATTTGTCAATTCATCATGAACAATGATATTCAGCTTCTTCTGCTTGACGGGATCGGTCTCGAACGAAGTTTGCAAGTATGTTTGTCCTTTCGGGAAAGAAGCGATCTGTATAGCCGTTGATATATCGTACGTTCCACCTTCGTCTTCGCGAACTTTCTTCATATATACCAGGTCGAGGATCTGCTTCAGCATCTTCGCCGTAAGAATATTCTCCAATGTATATGGCATCTGTCCGGACCAGAAATCAACGACTGTAGCTTTTGGCGTTTCCATTGTTCGCTTGATGACATCCGCGTATTTGCCTTTGCGAAAATCAGGTACTTCCAAAGGGTTACCCTTTTTGATAACTCCTTTTGTCGGTAATGTAGCCAGATATTGTTTTATAAACGGTTTGAGACTGTCGGGATTCAGATTGCCCGTGAAAGAGAAAACAAACCCCGAAGCATCTGCAAAGCGTTCTTTGTAAATCTGCATGATGCGCGAATAGCTGATACGATCAAAATCGGACGCTACAATACGTGCTGCACGAGGATTCGCGTTGTACAAAATACTGGTCAACGTATCATTGAAAACAACCACCGGATTCAACTCCAGGTTAACCAGTTGTGCCTTAATTCGCGACTCAAAAGATTTGTATGCCTCCTCGTCAGTCCGTGGAGCGGTAAAGCTCAGATAGATCAGTTCGAACAGAGTCTTGATGTCTGACGGAGCGGCAAAACCATTCAAACTCTGGTCGTCGAGACCAATCGATGACGAACAGGATACTTTCTTCCCTGCAAGAACCTTTCCCAGATCAATCAGTGAGAAATCACCCAAACCACCCAATCCTGCCACATCATTCAGAACTTTCAGATTCGCTATCTCCTTGGAGCCATACAAAGTACTGCCGCCGGGACAAGTTGCCGTCATCAGAATCTCATCTTTCTTGAAATCGGTATGTTTGAGAACCACTTTCACACCATTGCTCAGCGTCATAACCGTTGCACCAAAATGCGGGTCGACAACACAACTCTTTATCTTTCCGGGAACAGGTAGTTTCGAAACGAGCGGTTTGTTCGAAACCGTTTCCTTATAAGGTTTAACAGGCATCTGCTGTGCTTTTTCAAACGACTCAAGCAACTGCGCTTCAGTCGGATACTTCAATCCCTCTTTCTCAGGACCGGTCAGACTGATAACAATATTCTTCTCGCCTATCAGATGCTTCACATGCTCATTGATCTGCTCAACAGAAATACGTGGAGCAAGTTGATTGATCAAAGTATATTCGGCTTCAATACCCGGAATATAACCACCATCGGTGAAATGCGTCGCATATTCGTTAGTGAAATTCCTATTCTGCTGCTTGTCGCGATCGTTGTACATCGACTCGTAATCTTTCAGCACATTTATTCGTGCACGATCATATTCAGAAGGCGTGAAACCAAAGCGTTTCACACGTTCCGTCTCGTTCACCAATGCAATCATTGCTCTTTCTATCTCGCCCTCCTTAACCAGCGCAGAAACAGTCCACGCATCTTTTGTTTTGGCAATCATAAAGTTTCCATCGGCAGCCTGAGCAACAACAAAAGGAGGATTTGCCTTCTGCAACATCTCACTGAAACGATCGTTAATCATTGAAACAGCCACCTCATCCATATAATCCTTCAGCAATCCAGCCATTGTAGCCGTCAGTTCTTTCGGCATCCGTTCATGTTTGTAAAAGATGGAAAGGATCGTGTTCGACGACTCTTTATCTGTCGCCACCGAAACGAGCGGCGCATCATTATCAGGAACATCAAAATACGGACGTTTTGCCGCATTCACCGGAGCGGAAATATCGGCAAATATCTTCTTCAGTGCCATCTCCACACTATCTGCATTAATATCGCCCACAATGATTACACCTTGCAAATCAGGGCGATACCACTTCTTATAGTAATCGCGCAACTCTTTGCTCTTGAAATGATTGATCACATCTATCGAACCGATAGGCATACGGTTGGCATAACGGCTTCCGGGAAACATTTTCGGAAGCTGCTGTTCCCAAAGCCTTGCCTGCGCATCCTGACGCGTACGCCATTCTTCGCGAATCACCGCACGTTCCTTTTCTATCGATGTATCGGCAAGCGTGATGCAATTGGACCAGTCATGAAGTATCAACAGACAGGAATCAACCACATTCATTCGCTTCACAGGCGCATTCATAATCATATATATAGTCTCATCAAAACCGGTGTAAGCATTGAAGTTCTCGCCTCCGCGCATACCGATACTTTCGGTATATTCATCCATCGCATGGCCGGGGAAATGCTTGCTTCCGTCAAACGCCATGTGTTCAAGGACATGCGCCAACCCGCGTTGATTATCTTCTTCCAAAATTGAACCCACGTTCTGCGCCAGGAAGAAATCTGCCCGCTCCTTAGGCAAAGCATTATGACGGATATAATAAGTCAGCCCGTTATCCAACTTTCCATAATGAACGCTCGTATCAATTGGTAATGGCCGCATCGGCGGTTGCTGCGCCGTAATAGTCGAAACAAACAGCAACCAAAGCAGCACTCCTGAAAAAATATGATGTATATAATGCATAGTCCCTTTTTTAGCGGGAACAAATGTAGACAAAATAAATGAATATCGGAATTAAAATGATTGTTACACGAGAACTTGTCATCCGAATCGGTCCTGCCCAACAAATCTTATCAAAGGACCGCACGAATTAATGCTTGGTTTATGATAAATTTTCATATCCTTCCAAACAAATTTATCGGACCATATATATGAGCCGATCAAGCCATATTATATAGACCGATCAGACCATATAATATAAACCGATCAGACTACCTATATGGTCCGATAAGTTTATCCGCATTTCACAAAACTTCCTCCGCTCCCGTAGAAAGATTCGTCCGGATGCCCGCAGAATAGTTTCTAAATAAACAAAAAGAAATAATGCTACCTTTCCTTACATGATTGTAAACTTAACGCTCTTACCCAAGCCCCGAAAAAGACGAAAAAGAGTAGTCAATTGAATATCTGTTTTTCCATTTTCAATACGAGAGATATAACTTTTCTTGGCTCCAATACGATCAGCCAACTGTTGTTGAGTCAGTCCTGCCTCCAAACGTTCTTGGCGCAAACGCTCAGCGAGACAGAATACCTCTGCTTCTGATTCAAGTTTATCCCGTTCAGGAGAACCTATAGGTCCATACTCAATATCCAACATCTCATTGTACGTTTTACAATGATACATCTGTACTTTCTGTTCTTTTGTCAAATACTTATCCATATATTTATTCTCCTATCCTTTTTGAATTAAAATATCTATTCATTAATCGTTTCGCCTTTTCAATTTCATTAGATGGAGCCTTCTGTGTCTTCTTCTGAAATGCATTAAAAAGAACAACCAAAGAATCTCCATCTTGGCAACAAAACACTCGATAAATATTACCATCAGCTTCAATTCTTATTTCATAAAGTCCTTTAACGCTGGTAACGCGCCGAAAAAAAGACACAGGAATACGTTCCATCACACAAACAACTTCAAAGACATATCTTATCTTTCGATGTACTTGCTCAGGTAAGCTATTATAAAACCCGATAAAATAATTTTCATAAAAGATTATCTGCCGCCTATGTCTCACGTTCTTTTCCATACAATCAAAGTTTTGCCACAAAGTTACACAATTATGTTACACATCCAAATTTAGGAAGAAATATGTTTTGTAGTCCTTTCGACTTGCTGTATCTTTGCACATTGAAACCGGCAGTGTGTTACACTGCCGATTCGTTAAACAGTAATCATAACAATATGAAGATAGAACAACAGATAGCCGGTGCAGTGAAGGCCGGCATTAAAGAACTTTACGGCGCTGACGTGGCCGACAATCAGATTCAACTGCAAAAGACGAAGAAAGAATTCAAAGGGCATCTGACACTTGTCGTTTTTCCTTTCCTGCGCCTGTCGAAGAAATCGCCGGAACAGACTGCGAATGAGATCGGCGACTATCTGCAAAAGAACACTACAGCTGTAGCTGAATATAATGTAATCAAAGGATTTCTAAACTTGACCGTTTCATGTGCTTGCTGGATCGATCTGCTGAATGATATCAATGCGCAACCGGAATACGGTATCACCAAAGCTACCGACAAGTCGCCTTTGATTATGATTGAGTATTCTTCACCGAACACAAACAAACCGCTTCACCTCGGACATGTGCGCAACAACCTCTTGGGTTTCAGTTTGGCACAGATCATGAAGGCGAATGGTAACAAGGTCATCAAAACCAATATCGTGAACGATCGCGGTATTCATATCTGCAAATCCATGCTCGCTTGGCAAAAGTGGGGTAATGGAATCACTCCGGAGAAAGCCGGCAAAAAGGGCGACCATCTGATTGGTGACTTCTACGTTCTGTTCAGCAACAAACTGAAGGAAGAAACCGAAGCGCTCGAAGCTAAAGGCATGACGAAGGAAGAAGCTGAAGCTGCAGCTCCGTTGATGCAGGAAGCGCATGAGATGCTTCGCAAATGGGAAGCAGGCGACAAGGATGTCCGCGCATTGTGGGAGATGATGAACAGTTGGGTTTATGCCGGATTCGATGAGACTTACAAAATGTTGGGCGTCAACTTCGACAAAATCTATTACGAGTCGCAAACTTATCTCGAAGGCAAAGCCAAAGTAATGGAAGGTCTTGAAAAAGGCATCTTTTATCGTCGCGACGACGGTTCCGTTTGGGCTGACTTGCGCGGCGAAGGACTCGATGAGAAACTTCTGCTCCGATCTGACGGCACTTCTGTTTACATGACGCAGGATATTGGAACTGCCAAGTTGCGTTTCGACGATTATCCAATCGATAAGATGATATATGTGGTTGGTAATGAACAGAACTACCACTTCCAAGTGCTGTCGATATTGCTCGACAAACTGGGATTCGCTTTCGGTAAAGGCCTGGTTCACTACTCCTACGGAATGGTTGAACTTCCCGAAGGAAAGATGAAAAGTCGCGAAGGAACAGTTGTCGATGCCGACGATCTGATGGCAGAAATGATTCAGACTGCCCGAGATATCTCTAAGGAAGCAGGTAAAACCGACCAACTTTCAAAGGAAGAAGCCGACAATATTGCTCGTATCGTAGGTCTTGGTTCACTGAAATACTTCATTCTGAAAGTAGATCCGCGCAAAAACATGACCTTCAATCCGAAAGAATCTATCGACTTCAACGGCAACACTGGTTCTTTTATCCAATACACCTATGCGCGTATCCGTTCTATTTTGCGCAAAGCTGCTGAAGATGGCATCGTTATCCCAGCTGTTCTGCCCGAAACGACACAAATTTCCGAAAAGGAAGAAAACTTAATTCAGTTGGTTGCCGACTTTGCCGCTACCGTAAAAGATGCCGGTAGCGAATACAGTCCGGCTTTGATTGCCAACTATATATACGACATGGCAAAGGAATACAACCAGTTCTATCACGACTTCTCCATCTTGCATGAAGAAGATGAAGCACTGAAAACATTCCGTCTTGTACTGTCGGCAAACGTTGCAAAAGTAATCAAATCAGGCACAGCATTGTTAGGCATGGAAGTGCCGGAAAGGATGTAATAATGGAACTTGATGAACGAACAACAGCTGCCCTCTTGGCTTTCCAAAGGAACGAGATCACTGAGAGTATCGTCTACGCCAAGCTGGCTTCAATAGAAAAGGATGATGCGAATAAGCAAATCTTGATGCGTATTTCGGAAGATGAAAAGCATCATTATGCCGTCATTCGCAACCGGACAAATAAAGATGTTGCACCCGACAAGGCTCGCATCCGCAAATTTTATTGGTTGTCGCGCATCTTCGGCCTCACTTTTGCTATCAAGTTGATGGAGAATGGCGAAGAGAATGCACAAACCAACTATTCAGCATTCAAAGACTTCCCGGAACTGCAACAGATTGCCCAAGAAGAGGAAAAACATGAGATGGCTCTGATCGGTATGATCAACGAAGAGCGATTGGAATATATGGGTTCGGTTGTATTGGGGCTGAATGACGCCTTAGTTGAATTCACCGGTGCTTTAGCCGGTTTTACGCTTGCATTGAGTGATTCAAAACTTATTGCGCTGACCGGAAGTATTACGGGTATTGCCGCAGCATTATCAATGGCTTCATCGGAATATCTCTCTACCAAATCCGAAGGAGAAGAAGGCAAACATCCGATAAAAGCATCTGTTTATACAGGCATTGCCTACATTTTTACAGTTGTAGCACTGGTGGCTCCATTCATTTTTATCAGCAATGTTCTGATAGCCTTGGTTATCATGTTGGCAATTGCGCTACTGATTATTGCATTGTTCAACTATTACTACGCCGTTGCCCGCAGCGAAAGTTTCAAGAAAAGATTCGCTGAAATGGCAATTCTGAGTTTCAGTGTTGCAGCACTCAGCTTCCTGATTGGTTATGCGCTGAAGGAATTTACCGGGATTGATGCATAAATTTTCTTAAAAGAGAAAAAGCTCATAAAAATAGAAAAAGCCGGAAGATCATGCTCCCGGCTTTTATATTATCTGTTTCCGAATTATTTCAACAAAGAAGAAGGACAAAGATTATTCTTCTCAATATCTTTGAAATAGTTGTATGTTCCCACTTTCATTTCTACGCAAGCAGCATCGTCGGCAACGATGATTCCTTTCGGATGAAGCTGAAGAGCTGTGATAGTCCACATCTGTGAAACGCTTCCTTCAACAGCCTGTTGTAAAGCGCGCGCTTTATTATGGCCGTTGACCATAATCAGTACTTCCTTAGCATCAAGGACTGTTGCAACACCAACAGTAACAGCCGTTTTCGGAACCTTATTCACATCGTTTTCGAAGAAACGCGAATTGGCAATGATCGTATCGGTTGTCAATGTTTTCACGCGAGTGCGAGAACCCAGTGATGAACCCGGTTCATTAAATGCTATATGTCCATCAGGACCGATTCCGCCAAGAAACAGATCAACACCTCCTGCTGCTTTGATGCGAGCTTCGTAAGAAGCACATTCAGCTTCAAGATCTGCAGCATTGCCATTGAGAATATTCACATGTTCAGGCTTGATATCAATATGACTGAAAAAGTTATTCCACATGAATGAATGATAACTTTCCGGATGATTCTCTGGCAAGCCAACATATTCGTCCATATTGAAAGTTATCACGTTCTGAAATGAAATGACTCCTTTCTTATTCAGTTCAATCAGGTTCCTATACATTCCCAGAGGAGAAGAGCCGGTTGGAAGTCCCAACACAAAAGGTTTCTCAGCAGTAGGATTTGCTTTTTTTATCTTTGCTGCTACATAATTGGCAGCCCATTTTGAAAGCTGCTCATAATCAGGTTCAATAATCAATCTCATAATCTATGTGTTTTATTTGTTTATCAATTGCTTAGCCATTGCCTCACCCAACGCACGACAAGCTTCATACTTGTCTGCTTTCAAGGCTTGTTTCTGTTCAACAGGTGTTCCAACGATTTCCCACTGCATCTTCTCACCAAAAGCAGCGAGTCTTTTGACAGCCGCTCCCGCCCAACTGAAGGATCCGAAGTAACCGAATAAACGGTTTTTCACATCACGAATCTCAATCTTACTCAACAGCGATTCCACTTCGGGGAAAAGATTATTGCAGTACGTTGGACTACCGATAATCAATCCTTTATACTTGAAAATATCTTTCAGAATATAGGATGCAGGGCTCTTGCTTACATTATGCATCACAATATTCTTTACGCCATTATCTGCCAACGAAGCAGCAATGGCTTCTGCCATTTGTTCGGTATTTCCATACATGCTTCCGTAAGCAATAACGACACCGTCTTCGCCTTCATAGCGACTCAGACGATCGTAGATTTCAATAGCTTTCTGTTTATACTCGCGCCAAACAGGACCATGAGTAGAACAGATTGTCTGAATATCCAACGCAGAAAGTTTCTGCAAAGCCTTCTGGACAGGATTGCCATATTTGCCAACAATATTGGCATAATAACGGATCATCTCTTCCCAATAATGGTCAACGTTCATTTCAGAATCAATCACGCCGCCATCCAAAGTACCATAAGTACCGAATGCATCGGCTGAAAAAAGGATCTTGTCTGTTGCATCATAAGTAACCATTACTTCAGGCCAATGCACCATCGGAGCCATATAAAATGACAACTGATGATGGCCGATATTCAATGAATCACCTTCCTTCACCTCATAGAGTCCGTCAGTAATGCCATGGAATCCGTCCAACATTCCAAACGTATATTTATTGCCGACAATCTGAACATCCGGATATTGCTGACGCAGCAAACGGATACTTCCCGCATGATCAGGCTCCATGTGATCAACAATAAGATAATCGAGTGTGCGACCATTCAATGCATCGGCAATCTTCTTAAGAAAGATATCCGAATAGCAAACATCTACTGTATCAATAAGCACAGTCTTTTCATCTACAATCAGATAAGAATTATAGGACACACCATATGGCAATGGCCACATATTCTCAAAGAGTGCTTTCTGACGATCATTCACTCCAACATAAAAGACTTTGTCTGAAATTACCTTCAATTTATACATGTTCTACTGATTTATCATTTTTCTTTAATGCTCTCCAAACAAAGTAACAACCGGCAAGTACAAACGGAATGCTCAAGCATTGCCCCATGTTGAGTATCATGTTGGCTTCGAAATCTTCCTGATCGTTTTTCAAAAATTCGATAAAGAAACGAGCCGTAAAAATACAAATCATAAATATACCAAAGATGAGTCCTTCCTTCTTCCAAGCGTCCTTCTTAAAGTAGAGCCACATACATATTATAAATGTAACGAAATAACATAAAGCTTCATAGAGTTGCGTCGGATGACAAGGCGCAGTAAAAATGGGATCCGCTCCCTGTTTCCAAGCATGCAGATTCGTGATGAAACGAAATCCCCACGGCAGGTTCGTCACATGTCCATAGATTTCATGATTCATCAAGTTAGCCAGACGGATGAATGCAGCAACAAGTCCGGTTGGAACAACCAGTTTGTCGAAAGCCCACAGCATACTGCGATGGCTGACATGTTTGGAATAAAAATATATGGCGATGATGATACCCAGTGTACCTCCATGGCTTGCCAATCCGCCTTCCCATATCTTGAATATCTCAATCGGGTTTGCAAAATAATAACCCGGTGCATAAAAAAGCACATGTCCTAAACGTGCACCAATGACCGTTCCTAAAAAGGTGTAAAGGAGAAGTGAATCAATCCATGAAGGATTAAGTTTTTCGTTTTTCCACATCTTTTCTACGATCTTATATCCAATCAAGAAACCAATAGCGAACGCAAGTCCATACCACCGGATCTCATGTGAACCAATGGTAAAGATTGCCGGATCAGCTGTCCATGTGATGTAATCAAGCATATTATACTAGTCGTCTTATTAAACTTTCTTTTTCACCATAAAGCATGTCTATCACAGGCAGCTCAATCATTGTATATGCACCCGGTTGCTGTTTCATGCTTGCACGAGCAACAGCTACAAGTATCTGACCTGTCAATGCAGGATTGTTGATCTTCATATCATATTCGATCAGCTGATTCTGTGTTTTACCGGAAACGCCCTTGCGAACCAAATTCACACCATGACCCATATCTTTCAGCGCATCAACACTTTCGACCTGCATCACATGTGTCTCATCATGAGCAAAATAATCATCCGCTTTGATAGCTGCAGCGACCTGTTTGAATTCGTAACCGTCTTTCACTTCGATATATACCATACGACGATGGATGCCGGTTCCCAATGGAATTGTCATTGACAAAGCAGCTTTCACTCCTTCAATTGCTTTTACGGCAACGGTGTGTCCCATGCTCATGCCCGGACCGAAATTAGTATAGGTAATGCCTTTCGGAACCATTGCTTCGCTCAAAGCGCGTATAATCGAATCGCTCCCCGGATCCCAACCGGCAGAAATAACAGATACGGCATTGTTAGCTTTTGCTACAACATCAAGTACCTTGTGAAGATCTGCTACATGACCGTGGATATCAAAACTATCTACCGTATTGATTCCCATAGCAAGAATTTCTTTCGCATGCTCTTCAACACGACGAGTGGGCGTTGCCAATATTGCAACATCGACATCTTTCAACTCTGCGATACTGTCGGTCACTACATATTTCTGCAATTCTTCAGGGACATTGTTAGGATCACGACGAATGATTCCTGCAACTTCAAAATCAGGAGCTGCTTCCAATGCTTCTAATGCATATTTACCAATATTGCCATAACCAACGATGGCTGCTCTAATTTTCTTCATATACCAAAATGTTATACTTTTGGTGCAAAGATAATGCAAACAGAGAGCAGAACAAAATGAACTTGTTCATTTTTTATGCCGAGGTGCAGCTTATCTTCGCTTTTATAGCAAAGATAATGCAAGTCAAGAGCAGAACAAAACAAACTTTTTTGTTTTTTATGCCAAGGTTCAACTTATCTTCGCTCTTAAAAACAAAGTAAAATAGACCAAGGAGAATACAAAACAATGCAGAATGTTTAATTCAAATAAAAAGTGGACAAATACTTGGCAAAATCAATTTTATTGCGTTGCTTTGGCTCAAATAAAAAATAAAGCCCAACAGTAAATGAGAGCAAACCTTTATCGCGCCATATCGGCTACACTAACGGTGACCGTCATGATTGCAATAGCCGACATAACGAATATGAAAGAAATAATTTATCCGGTTATGGCAGCTCTTACAATCGGCTATTGGGTCGTTGACAAACATGTATGGTGCGTTTCAAGACGGCAATTGCTTATATTATTAGTGTTCGGGGCCTTATGCGGAACACTCATTGCACGATATTCGCCCTTTTCAAACATGATTAATATTCCAATAGCACTCTGTTTGGCAGCGATAGCTCTATTTATTGCCCGATCTACTTTTTTTCCAACCATCGCAACATGTCTTCTACCAGTTATGCTGCATATACAAAGCTGGAATTATACAGCCACTGTTTTCGTATTAGCCTTCATTTTAATCAGTGGACAGAAAGTCATGGAAAAATACGGTTGGAGAGAAAAAGTAATCCATTTACCACACGACGAAAGTCGAAAAGAAGAATTGTATAAATGGATTGTCATTATATTCTGCGTGACTATAATGGGAATATTTTCGATACAGCTTTCTATTCCTTATCTTATTTTACCGCCGATGGTCGTTTGTTTTACTGAAATGATTTGTTCGCATGCAAGCCTGAAAAACAGACCTTTTCAGATTCTGATGCTAATGATTCTGGCTTCCTGCCTGGGTACTGTTTTTCGAATCATTCATTTGTATATTCCCATACCGCAATGGATATGTGGAGGCTGCATTATGATAGGAATGCTTCTTATATTTCATCTTTGCGGAAAATACTTTGCTCCCGCCGCCGCTCTTGCCATCCTCACGTTGATTTTACCTGAAGAAGGAATAGCTTGGCTGCCACTACAAGTAGCCTTAGGTAGTTTTATGCTGATTGGAATTGCACTTTTTATAAATCATATTCTCGAACGATTTAAAATAATCACGCCCACCGAGAATTAAAAAACGAATTAAAAACTTACAAAATGATATCTTAAACAAGTTTTCGAGGTTCTTTTAACATTTTATTATAAATTAATCGACTTTCATTGCTGTAATCCCAAAATATTTACTTTAATTTGTGACTTGATAAGGAAGTTTTTTCCTTCTCTATAAATGCGATTGAATATGAACGACACTGAGAAACCCATTTTGCCTACAGAAGAAACAGGCAAAACGGAAGAAACTAAAGCTCCGGTAACAACTCCGGAAAACACGACTGAAGAAGTTGCAGCACAAAATGTATCCAATGATGATGCAGTTGCGACCAGTACAACTATTGTAGAAAACAATGTAGAACAGACAGAACTTAAGACGAATCAGCCAGAAGAGAAAGAAGCTGAAGAACCTGTAGAAGTTGAAGTTACAACACCTGAAGCTACAGAAGCGCCTCAAGCAGAAACATCAAGTACTGAATCTGAGGCTAAGCAAGAAGAAAGCACTTCTGAAAACACAGCTGCTGAGACTGCGCCTAAGTTGAATGTTGCTACTCTAAGCAAACTCTCGAAGGAAGAAATCATCGAAAAGTTTAGTCAACTGATTGATTCCGCTGCCGAAGCAACACGCAACGAGATGGAAGCGCTTAAACAAGCTTTCTACAAGATCCGTCGTAATGAAGTGGATGATTTGAAAAAAGCATTTATTGAACAAGGAAACGAAGAGAAGGATTTCATTGCTCCAGAAGATGAAGCAGAGAACAAAATGAAAGAACTTCTCGCTACATACAAAGAAAAAAGAGCTTCTATTCTCGCTGAAGAAGAGAAGACAAAAACCGAGAACTACGCGCTCAAATTGCAGCTCATAGATAAATTGAAAGCTTTATGCGAAAGTCAGGACGACTTCAATAAACTTTATAACGAATTCAAAGAAATCCAGCAAAAATGGAAAGAGATAAAGTTGATTCCACAAGAACATGCCAATGAATTATGGAAAGAATATCAACTTTATAACGAGCAGTTCTACGATATTATCAAGATAAACAATCAGTTCCGTGACTACGATTTCAAGAAGAATCTTGAACTGAAGACAGCGCTTTGCGAAGCTGTAGAACGTTTGGAAAATGAAACTGATGTAATTTCAGCTTTCCACCAGCTGCAAAAGCTTCATCAACAGTGGAGAGAAATCGGACCAGTAGCAAAAGAATTGCGCGAGGAAATTTGGAATCGATTCAAAGCTGCTTCTGCTGCCATCAACAAACGTCATCAAGACTATTACGACCAGCAGAAAGAAAAAGAGAAAGAGAATCTGGATGCAAAGACAGCACTTTGTGAACAGGTTGAAGCTATCGATTACACAACTTTGAAAACTTTCAAAGACTGGGACGGCAAGAATAAAGAGGTTATAGAGATTCAGGCTAAATGGAAAACTATTGGATATGCACCTAAAAAGGTAAATGTAAAAATATTCGATCGCTTCCGTGCTGCCTGCGATATATTCTTTAATAAGAAGGGTGAGTTTTTCAAGTCAATCAAAGCAGATATGGAGAAAAACTTTGAGCTGAAGAACGACCTTTGCGAAAAAGCTGAAGCATTGAAAGACAGTACAGATTGGAAGAATACAACCGACAAACTTATTGCTCTCCAAAAAGAATGGAAAACAATCGGTGTTGTTCCTCGTAAACATTCAGAACAATTATGGAAACGCTTCATTGCTGCATGCGACCATTTCTTTGATCAGAAGAATGCAAATGTTTCATCACAGAAGAATGCAGAAAACGCTAATCTGGAGGCAAAGAAAGCACTCATAGAAAAAGTTAATGCACTGAGCGATACAGAAGACAGAGATGAATCATTCGCATTGCTTAAAGGCTATATGGCAGAATGGAACACAATCGGATTTGTACCTTTCAAAGAGAAAGACAAGATTTACAAGGCATATCATGAAGCAGTCGACAAACAATTCGACCGTCTGAAAGTAGATCAGAATGACCGCAGAATGCAATCATTCCGTAATAATCTGAATGATATGAGTACTGGCGATCGTGCAAAAGCGAAGCTCTACAGCGAACGCGAAAAATTGATGCGCACATACGACCGCATGAAGAGTGAACTTCAAACATACGAAAACAACATCGGATTCTTGAGCGTTTCTTCTAAAGGCGGAGGCGGCCTGGTAAAAGAAATGGAGAAAAAGATCCAGAGCCTGAAAGAGGAAATGGAACTCGCCATCAAGAAAATTGATGCCATCGATGAAAATCTGGAATAAAAACTGCACAAACAGTTGAAATATTTATTAGGCACGAATTTTATAAATCCGTGCCTAAATTTTATCTGATATGAAAGTAAGACTGCATTATTTCAATCCAGGACACGAAACAGCCGTACTGTTTGGGAAAGCAAACTACACCGCTCCCGAAAATGTACGGAGAATGATTCACGACTTATCTCTCCTTCCCGCCTGGTATGCAGATCCTGATGATTATATTCTTGTTGAAGATAATATTGCTCCACAATTTTTTACACAGTTTCCAAAAGGCTCCAAACCCAATATTCACCTCTTGCCATTAAAAGGAACCGCCGAAAAAAGATCAAGCGAACTTCCAACCATGATTGCAACTCCGTGGGGAATATCACCTCATTGTTTACATCTATTTGAAACAATAAGAAAAAGAGAATCCTTACCTATTGAAATTCCTCTGTGGAAAAATGAATATTTAGCTTTGACAGGTCGGCAATCAGCAGCTAAATGTTTAGACATCATACGAGAAATACTTCAGGATGAACAAATACCGGACAGTCCGCGATTCATCACATCGTTATCTGAACTGAACGAATATCTATCCGCCCACGAAGCACCGTTCGTATTAAAAACTCCATATTCTTCGTCGGGAAGAGGATTAATATGGCTGAATCAAAAAGAACTTTCTAATCAACAAATGATTTGGATCAACGGTGCCATAAAAAAGCAAGGTAGTTTCAGTATCGAACAGGCTTATAATAAAGTAAGCGACTTTGCCATGGAATTTTATTCTGATGGATTAGGGAACGTCCGTTTTGAGGGATTGTCTACTTTTGGAACAAACAAAAATGGAGCATACGAAGGCAACTCTTTGGAATCGCAGGAATCGATGGGACAGCATTTCCAAAATTATTTTCAAAAAGCGTATTTCGAGAATATAAAAGAAGCTGTTATCAAATCATTACAAACCATTTATGGAAAAACATACAACGGATATTTGGGCGTCGACATGATTATCTATAGAAATAATGATAACCAAATGCTTATACACCCATGTATAGAAGTAAATATGAGATATACTATTGGATTATTAGCGTTGAAATTAAGAGAAAAATATATTCACCCTATGGCAAAAGGCTACCTATATATCAAATACGCAAATCAAGATAAACAAGCTTTAGCAGAATATTTGCATTTAAGACAACAGTATCCTCTTCAAACTAAAGACGATAAAATTTGTACAGGTTATTTTTCGTTATGCCCCGTTACAGAACAAACACGCTATATGGCTTATATACTCTTAGAATAAGGACTTGCCACAATAGTTACAGAATACCCTACTTAGGCATAAAACTTTTTTTATGCCTTCCGATACATCACACAATAATATTGTGACTACCACTTTATTTGTGGTAAAAACTTCGATATGGTCTGTTTGAACTCAGCAATATTAATCGGTTTTGTAATGAAGCCATTACTTCCCGCTTCCTGAGCGGCTTCCATATCACTTTCGAAAGCATAAGCCGACTGCATAATAACAGGAACTTTTTTATCTTTCTTACGCAATTCTCTCAAAGCTTCCATGCCATTCATTTCCGGCATCTTAATATCGAGAAGAATCAAATCTGCTCCCTTTTCTGCATAAATCTGCAACAGCTCGATACCGTTCTTAGCCTGCAAAATATTGCAATGTTTTTTCAATATAGTTTTTAATAGCAGAAAATTACTTTCTTCATCTTCTGCAATCAAAATAGTCACTTCTTTGTTTTCGCTCGTCGTATCCATATTAACTTCCGTGATATTAAAAGTCTACATTAAATTTTGAACATGCAAATATAATCAGAAAATGTATTTTATTTTCATTATTGCGAATTATTTCTCAATTAAATGAAGAAGGTTTAGAAGAAGTTTGTATATTTAGTGCGCGAAACGGAAGAAGAGTCAAAATTCCACCTCGCAAAAGACAGTATAAACAAATAATAAAGTATAACGTTAAAATCAAACATCATGGGAAAAGGTCCATTAATTCACAAAAATGAGTTCCATCTGATTGGAAAGAATGACATTCACACAGGCGTTAGCAAATTAGTAGAAGCATTAAATCTGGCAGCAGGTTCAACCGACGACTTTGATATTTACAAAGTTGTTGAAGCTTATTTTATTGATTTAGACAAACGGCATGAGATTAATCAGTTGCTGAATATTCCTGAAGAAAAGTAACAGACTATTTTTTAGGAATAGGACATAAAATCAGTGGAACATCAATAAGCCCACAAAAAAAGAGGTACTTTTTACAGTACCTCTTTTTTCATGTATGATAAGAATATTATTCTTTTGTCATCTTCTCTTTCAAAGCAGCCAATTCTTCGATATCGCCAAGTGTTGTCTTTTCGATAGGAGTTGTAGTTGTTGCTTCTTCTTCTTTCTTTGCTCCACGTTTTGTTGAAGGCTTCTTGTCATCTTTCTTTGCACCCTTCTGTTCGTCTTCATAAACACGGCTGTGAGAAAGGATGATTCTCTTAGCGTCCTTGTTGAATTCGATTACCTTGAACTGGAGTTTCTCATCAACCTGAGCTTGTGAACCGTCTTCTTTAACCAAATGTTTCGGAGTTGCAAAACCTTCAACGCCGTATGGCAATGAGATTACTGCACCCTTGTCTAACATTTCAATGATTGTTCCTTCGTGGATTGAACCAACGGTGAAGATTGTTTCGAATACATCCCAAGGATTCTCTTCCAACTGTTTGTGGCCTAAGCTCAAACGACGGTTTTCCTTGTCTATTTCGAGAACAACTACATCGATATCAGCACCGATCTGTGTGAATTCTGACGGGTGTTTGATTTTCTTTGTCCAAGAAAGGTCAGAGATATGAATCAAACCATCAACGCCTTCTTCAATTTCAACAAATACACCGAAGTTGGTGAAGTTGCGAACTTTTGCTGTGTGGCGTGAACCAACAGGGAAGCGTTCTTCGATATTTTCCCATGGATCCGGTTTCAACTGTTTGATACCGAGTGACATCTTACGTTCTTCACGATCGAGTGTCAGGATAACAGCTTCAACTTCGTCGCCAACCTTCATGAAATCCTGTGCAGAGCGCAAGTGCTGTGTCCAAGACATTTCAGAAACGTGGATCAGACCTTCTACACCCGGAGCGATTTCAACAAATGCTCCGTAGTCAGCCATAACGACAACTTTACCTTTAACCTTATCGCCAACCTTCAAGTTCGGATCGAGCTTATCCCATGGATGCGGTGTAAGCTGTTTCAAACCAAGAGCGATACGCTTCTTTTCGTCATCGAAATCAAGGATAACGACATTCAGCTTCTCATCCAGATGAACGATTTCTTCAGGATGTGTAACACGACCCCAAGAAAGATCGGTGATATGAATCAAACCGTCTACGCCGCCCAAGTCGATGAATACACCGTAAGAAGTGATGTTCTTGACTGTTCCTTCCAGAACCTGGCCTTTTTCCAATTTTGAGATGATTTCTTTCTTCTGCTGTTCGAGTTCTGCTTCGATGAGTGCTTTGTGTGATACAACAACATTCTTGAATTCCTGATTGATTTTTACAATCTTGAATTCCATTGTCTTACCAACAAATACATCATAGTCGCGAATAGGTTTAACATCAATCTGTGAACCTGGTAAGAATGCTTCGATACCAAATACATCGACAATCATACCACCCTTTGTACGGCACTTGATGTAACCCTTGATTATTTCGTCTTTTTCGAGAGCCTCGTTTACACGATCCCAAGAACGTGTAGCGCGTGCCTTCTTATGAGACAGGATTAATTGACCTTTTTTATCTTCCTGGTTTTCAATGTAGACTTCTACCTGATCACCAATTTTCAGATCCGGATTGTAACGGAATTCTGACATCGGAACGACGCCATCTGATTTGAAACCAACATTGACAACGACTTCGCGTTTGTTCATTGCGGTAACTGTACCCATGACAACTTCTTTATCCTTAACGGTATTCAGCGTGTCGTCATACGTTTTAACAAGATCCTCCTTGCTTGCTTCACTGTACGTGGTGCCCTTTTCAAGGGCATTCCAATCGAAATCTTCGATTGGCTGGATGTTCTTTAAATTTTCCATTCTTTAATTGTTAATACTTAGTTTTTAATTAGTAAATTAGACATTATATTGTCACTTCTCAAAAAGTGCGACAAAGGTAATGCTTTTTTCTGAAACACAAGTATTTCAATTAAAACATTTTACTTTTCAACTTATAAAGGATGTTTTTTACGGAAGATCCGGCGGAACTGATAATCCATAAACAAAAGCAATAAAGCAATAAGACCAATAAAGGAATAAAAATAGATTACTGACAAATCAAATTTCGGCATGACTACCTTCGGCACGGCAAAATCTTTTGTCATTCCCATATATATAAAGGAAAGGACTGCCAAAGCAATAATTGCCAATGAAGCCAGGATAACCGAAAGCAATCCTAAGAATTCATTGCGTTTCTTGATTTTTGCCGTTTCCATCAACACCTGCTTCATCACATCGGCACGAAATGTTTCGGGAAGTTTTTCTTCCTTCATCTCGCTAAACAGTCGTTGCAACAGTTCGTCATTATTTTGTTCTGTACTCATAATCAATTCTCCATTTCTTTTAATAAAACATACAATTTCTTCCGGATGCGGAAGAGTTTCACCTTTACGTTTGCGACGCTCAATGTGGTTATTTCGGCAATCTCTTCGACCGACTTTTCCTTCATATAGAAAAGCGTGATCATCGCCCGCTCGTCGGGAGGAAGTTTTGCCAAAGCAGCATTCAGTTTATCGATGCGCGTTTCGTTGCTATCGCTTCCCATCGTTGCCGCCACATCATCTTCGGATACATTTTCCATCATCGTCTCGTCAATAGAAAGAAACTCCTGCTTCTTTTTTCGCGTTTCAGAAATAGCCGTGTTATAGGCAATGCGATAAATCCAGGTTGAAAAGCTGCTGTCTCCTTTAAAAGACGACAGATTCTTAAAAGCTTTCAAGAATGTGTCCTGTGCCAGTTCCTCAGCGTCTTCTCTGTTTCCTACAATCTTGACAATCAAGGAAAAGACCTGACGGCTGTAGCGATCCAACAGACAGGCAAAACATTCAGTGTCGCCCGATTGTATCCTCGTTATATAATATGTATCCGTATACAATTCCATCTACTATAATGGACGCATGTCGAGCTTTCAGGTTACAATTTATTGCAACAAAAATAATCATTTATTTTTGAATAATATTTTATCCGATACTGTAACCTTCTCCTTTTCTTTGCGTCAAAAGGGCAAACGAAATAAAGAACCAATTAAATATTTAAAGTTATGATGGATTTTATCATGGTTCCGATAGTAGTCGGAATATGCATCGCCGGAGTTTACGGCTTGTTTGAATTGTTTGTTCGCCGCAAAGAGCGGTTGGCGCTGATCGAAAAGCTGAGCGATAAGATCGACTCAAAAGTGATTGAAGGCAAATTGTCAATGCCGGGATATAACTTTATAAAAGGATTTTCCTTCAGTGCACTGAAAGCGGGTTGTCTGCTTGCCGGAATAGGACTGGGGTTACTGATCGCCTTCATAGTTGTAGCTTGTTCGTACAACTATCTGATGGGTGAAGATTACATTCGCCAAGAACTTGTCGGCTCTGTCTACGGTGCATCTGTTCTTCTTTTTGGTGGCATCGGACTGATTATCGCATTTGTAATTGAACTGAAGATGGCCAATAAGAAAAAAGAGGAGAACAAACTACCTGATAATCAGGATAAGGAAATGTGAAAAAAAACATTCGAATGCGGCAACCATTTCATTCGAAAGAAAAAAAATTTCTTTCGAATGAAATGATCTTCGCATCCGAATGAATTGGGATGTGCATCCGAATGTTTTTATAAATACATTCGGATCAATTTAGAATGCATATCCGATATTTATCTGAAATACGTTGTTGTGTGCTTTCAAGCCATCGTACGAAACACCACCGAGTTTTGAAGTATTGACTACGTTTGTTGCACCAATATTGTAATTAGCTGAAATCTGCAAACCTTCCGGCATCTGATAACCAACACCGATACCTACAGAAAGATCAAACGTATTCATATAATCCTTGATGCTTGGTGAATATTCCAGCAAACCCAAAGCTTTCATATTCAACTTAGAGCTTACAAGGAAACCAAACTGCGGACCAGCAAAAACGTAAAAACCATCAGCCAAATAAGCTTTTCCATAAATCGGGATGTTGATGTAATCGTTCTTCACCGTCAATTTAGAAATACCTGTAACCGACGATCCAATCAGTTCGGAAGCGTACTTGTCAACCAATCCTTCCAAATCGCTCGGGTTCTTCGATCCTTGCATAGAATAGTAAATACCCGGTTCGATAGAAAATGTTTCATCAACTTTGAAATCGAAACCGACGCCGGCATTTACACCCGGACGAACATCTCCTTTGCCCAATTTAGTCATATTCGCCAAATTGAAACCAACCTTCGGGATAATCTTGATATCCTGTGCGCTCACCTGGAGTGCAACCAAAGCCAAAATCAATACAAAAATCTTCTTCATATATCAAATTTTAATTTTAGATATAACAATCCAAACTCATTTATGTTCTTCAATCCACTTACGAGCATTCACAAAACCTTCAATCCACGGTGTGATTTCATCGCCACGATGTTCTGCCGGATAATAAGCACACTGCCAAGGGAATATAGCACGTTCGGGATGAGGCATCATGGCCAGATGACGACCGTCGTGCGAACAAACACCGGCAACCGACCAAGGCGAACCGTTCGGATTAGCTGGATAACCGTCGTAATTATATTTGGCAACAATATGATATTCCTTCTCATCATACGGGAATTCGAACTTGCCCTCTCCATGAGCAACCCAAGCGCCGATTTTCGAACCGCTCAGCGAACCGAACATCACAGAATGATTTTTCGGAATCTCGAGTGTGACGAAATTTGATTCGAACTTATGCGAGTCATTATGTACCATCTTGTGTTTTTTCTCGTGCTCCGGATAGATAACACCCAGTTCAGCCATCAACTGGCAACCGTTGCAAATACCCAAGCTCAACGTATCTTTGCGTGCATAGAAATTATCCAATGCTTTCTTTGCTTTCTCATTGTAGAAGAAGCCTCCCGCCCAGCCTTTTGCCGAACCCAGAACATCCGAATTGGAGAATCCGCCGCAATAGACAACCATATTCACATCTTCCAATGTTTCGCGACCGGAAGCCAAGTCGGTCATGTGAACATCTTTCACATCGAAACCGGCAAGATACAAGGCGTATGCCGTTTCGCGCTCGCACTGACTGCCTTTCTCACGAATGACTGCCGCTTTGATTCCGCTCGGATTCTTGCGATCGGCTGCAAGTCCGTAGGAAGCCAACGTTCCGGCAAAATCCTTATGGAACTTGAACTCCAGCGGTTGCATCTTATAGTTTTCAAAACGATTGCCTGCGCAAACGTTACCACTTTGCTTAACATCAAGCTTATAAGACGATTCGTACCAAACATCGCGCATATAATCGATGCCGAAATGATACTGAATACCCTCTTTTGAAACCAGAATATGACGTTCTGAAGCAGGTCTGGCGATAACAGCAAAGCCTACGCCGGCATTCTCCATCAGTTTTTCGAAAGCTTTTCTATCTTTAACCTGAACAATGATGCCCGGATTTTCCGAGAAGAGAAGTTTCACAATATCTTCCTCTGCAATCTTATCCAAGTTCACTTCCAAACCGCCTTCCACATTGGCAAAGCACATTTCCAACAAGGTTGTAATCATACCACCTGCCGAAATATCATGACCGGCAAGAATCAAACCCTTATTGATTGCATCCTGCACAGCGTTGAATGCATCACGGAAATATTCCGGATCTTTCACTGTCGGAACCTCATTGCCCAACTTGTTCAGAACCTGTGCCAAAGCAGAACCTCCCAACTTCATCGAATCAAACGAGAAGTCGATATAATAGAGATGCGTATTTCTGTCGTTTACCAGAACCGGCGAAATGATTTTCTTCACATCGCTCACCTCGCCTTCTGCCGAGATAATCACGGTACCCGGAGCAATCACTTTATCGTCGCCATATTTCTGTGTCATCGAAAGTGAATCTTTTCCTGTCGGGATATTGATTCCGAGAGCGATAGCAAACTCCGAAGCTGCTTCAACGCCTTTATACAGACGAGCATCTTCGCCTTCATTACGGCACGGCCACATCCAGTTTGCACTAAGAGAAACACCGGTCAACTGATCAACTATCGGAGCAAAGACAATGTTCGTCAACGCCTCAGCAATTGAATCAACCGAACCCGCTGCCGGATCGATGAGTCCAACTTGAGGCGCATGTCCCAAAGAAGTAGCCATTCCGGCAACACCTTTATAATCGAGAGCAACGGCACCCAAGTCGCTGAGTGGCAACTGCAATTCGCCCTGACACTGCTGGCGTGCTACTTTGCCCGTTACAGAACGGTCCACCTTGTTCGTCAACCAATCCTTGCAAGCTACGGCTTCCAGTTGGAGAACCGATTCCAGATAATGATGCAGTTCTGATTCCTTATAGGCAACCGGACTGTAAGTTTCTTTTACCGTATGATCGGTCATCACCGTACGCGGCGGTTTTCCGAACATATATTCCAACTTGATATCGATAGGTTTGACGCCATCTGCCTGTTCGAACACGAACTTCATATCGCCTGTTGTTTCACCGACAACATACATCGGTGCACGTTCACGTTCAGCAATTTTCTGAACATGTGCCAGATCTTTATCTTTCATCAGCAAGCCCATACGCTCCTGACTCTCATTTCCTATGATTTCCTTTGCCGACAAAGTCTTGTCGCCTACAGGAAGTTTGCTCATATCAATATGTCCGCCGGTTGATTCAACCAATTCCGACAAACAGTTCAAGTGTCCGCCAGCTCCATGATCGTGGATGGAGATAACCGGATTCTCATCAGCTTCGGCAACGGCACGAATTACATTCGCTGCTCGTTTCTGCATTTCCGGGTTGGCACGCTGAACGGCATTCAGTTCGATTCCGCTCTTATACTGACCCGTGTTTACAGAAGAGACAGCGCCGCCGCCCATTCCGATACGATAATTATCGCCACCGATAACCACCACTTTCTCACCTGCTTCGGGTTCGCCCTTCAATGCGTCGCGTTTGTTGGCAAAACCAACGCCGCCGGCAAGCATAATCACTTTGTCGTAAGCATATTTCTTGTTGTTCTCGGCATGTTCGAAAGTGAGCAGCGAACCGCAGATCAGCGGTTGTCCGAACTTGTTTCCGAAGTCGGAAGCACCGTTCGAAGCTTTGATAAGAATCTGCGCCGGTGTCTGATAGAGCCATGGACGCGGATCAAGAATCTTCTCCCAGTCGCGAGCGCCCTCAGTACGTGGATAAGCTGTCATATATACAGCCGTTCCTGCTAAAGGAAGCGAAGCTTTTCCACCGCCTAAACGGTCACGGATCTCACCGCCCGTACCGGTTGCAGCGCCATTGAACGGTTCGACTGTTGTCGGGAAATTATGTGTCTCAGCTTTCAAAGAAAGAACGGTATTGATCTTCTTCACCTGATAAAAATCAGGTTTGTCGGCACTCTTCGGAGCAAACTGCTCGATAGCCGGACCTTTATTGAAAGCTACATTATCTTTATAAGCAGAGACAAGTTTGTTAGGATTCTCTGCCGAAGTCTTCTTGATCAGAGCAAAGAGCGAGCTTTCTTTTTCTTCGCCGTCAATCACAAAGAGACCACCGAAAATCTTATGGCGACAATGTTCGGAATTGACTTGCGAGAAACCGAACACTTCACTGTCGGTCAGCTTCCGTCCCAACTTGCGGCTTACCTCATTCAAGTAATCAATTTCTTCCTTGCTCAGCGCCAAGCCTTCCTGCTGATTGTAGGCTTCCATGTTCTCAATATACACGATTGGATCAGGCTTCTTGCTGATAGTGAAGATTGTCTGATCCAGTCCGTTATAGATGCGTTGAAGCATCGGGTCATGCTCGGCCTCTCCGGACGAAACCGGGAAATATTCCTCTATACGCGTGATGCCTTTAAGCGCCATGTTCTGTGTTATTTCAACAGCGTTCGTACTCCATGGAGTAATCATTTCACGACGAGGGCCAACGAACCAGCCTTCCAATTTTTCGGTTTGCAACGGTTCAGCCTCACTAAACAGCCAAACGAGTTTTTGTACATCCTCGGACGAGAACGCTTGTGCAGCTTCGACAGCCAGCACGGTCTTTGTTGGAGATTGAAAGAATAGAATCATATCATCTATATTATATCTGTATTCAATTCTAAGATAAGGGAGGCACCAGAATAGCCTTCATTTTGCGAGTGCAAAGATAGAGATAAAAAATGAGAGGAAGTATAGATTAAGGCAATTTATCCGTTGCAAAGGCTTCAAGTATATCTTGAAAACAGGTCCGGACAACTAAAGCAGGTTTCAAGTATATCTTGACAATGACTTTAGAACGCTGAAGGCAGCTTCAAGTATATCTTGACGATAGTTTTGGAGCTTTAAAGGCTGTTTCAAGTATATCTTGACAGTTATTTTTAGGCTCTAAAGGCTGCACAAAGTATATCTTGAAAAGAAAAGGCTATGCCGAACATTGTCAGCATAGCCTTTTCACACATTCAAAATCATTTTTTAATCATTCGATTTGTCTCTGTTGCCTCTTTTACCGCCTTTGCGCATATCTTTATGATGATCTTTTTCCATCTTCAGATATTGCTGATACTGTTCATCGGTCAGAATCTTCTTGATCTTTGCATTGCGATCTTCACGCATCTGCTTCATATTATCGCGCATCTTCTGACGATCAGCCTTTGCTGATTCGCGGTCGTTCTTCATCTTCGTTGCGAACTCCTCATTTAAGCTCTTCAAATCAGCAGCTTGCTTATCTGTGAGCTTCAAGTCTTTAATCATCTGCTCAGTTTGAGGCGTAGCGCCGCTTTTACCATCCACTTTTGCTTTCTGGGCATATACTGCTCCTGAACTTAACAAGATAACCAAAACTAAACCTAATGCCTTTTTCATAGACAATAATCTTTTAATTGAATTAAACATTTATACTTCTTAAAGCGCTTTGAAATAATAGACTATAGAAACATGAGAAGGTTTAATTCATTGAGAAAATTTTTACTTTGCACTTTCTGCTGTAAGCGGTCCATACTGTATTCCGGCAGCTTTCCATTTGCCCAAGAAATAAGGCAACGACTTCAAGAAACGCTGATAATCCTTGTTCTCTGCAGGCGTCCATCCATCTTCGGCATAAGCGGCAATACGCGGATAAACCTTGTAGTTCATACTTTCGACAGTCGGTATAAATTCGCCCCACATCTGGCAACCCATTCCCAAAATTTTCTTTTGCTGGTCAGGCGTCAGTCCTTCGGTGATCGGATTGAAAGAATAAGCTTTTTCGAGCGGTGTTGCTTTGTAATCATAATCGAGATAAGTATAGACATGGTAGGAATTCACAACATCGTAACCTTTTTCGATAGCTTCCTTGATCAGCTTCGGATCGCCCTTCCAGAAATGGACTATTGTCTGAGGATTCAGTTTCGTATTCATTTCTTTACCGGCTTCTTTTTGATAGTCATTTACTTTTGAACCGACTATCTCGTTCCAACCCATCATACGACGACCTTTGTCTGCCAAAAGATTAGAGACTTTATTTGTGAAGAATATCTGCAACTCGGTCGGAGTTCCCAGATTGTTCTGAGCCATATAATCCTTTACCATCTGTGATTCGTTCCAATGATCATAGCGCACTTCGTCGCCTCCGATATGGAATATTGGAGCCGGGAACAATGCAATCACTTCATCCATCACGTCATTGAGGAATTTCAATACGCGAGGATCGGCAACATTATAAACTTCATATTGAACACCGAACTTACAAGGCACCTGAATCTGTTTGCCTGTCGTTCCAAGCCATGGATATGAAGCGATAGCTGCACTGGCGTGACCGGGCATTTCAACTTCGGGAATGATTGTGATATGACGTTTGGCAGCATAAGCAACAATCGATTTGATTTGGTCTTGTGTATAGAAACCACCATGACGTTTGCCATCGAATTTATTATTTCCAAAATGTCCGATCTCCGTAGAATCGCGATAAGCGCCAATCTCGGTCAGTTTCGGATATTTCTTTATTTCGATACGCCATCCCTGATCTTCCGTCAGATGCCAATGGAATGTGTTCAGTTTGAGAGCTGCCATCTCGTCGAGCAGTTGCAGAACGACCTTCTCGCCTTTGAAATGGCGTCCTTCATCCAACATAAATGCACGCCACGAAAAAGCCGGATAATCGGTTATGGTTCCTTTTTCCACACTCTTCACACCGCCGTTATTCTTGATGATCTGACGCAATGTCTGAATGCCATTAAAAACGCCGGCAGGCGAATTGCCCTTGATAATGATTGAATTGCCGGAAGCATCCAGGATATATGCCTCTTTCTTATCCGGCATTACAGAAGCATCGATAGCCAAAACGATATCGCCTTTTGCTGATTTGGTGCTCAGCTTCGCCTTCATGGCAAAGTCTGACAACAGATAAGACTGGAGCATCTGTGCTTCATTCATCAGATGCGACGACGATACAATAACAGGCGATGCCTTCAGTTTTATCGAACCTGTTGAATAAGTTATATTTACCGGCTGTGGAATAATTGAATATTCGTTAGCCTCAGCCGTCTGCCAGGAAACAAAGCAAACAGCACAAAGAAGAATCCAAAATGACTTCATTTTCATGATCACTGCATTTAAGTTATTAATACTATTACTTTATTGTTTCAGTTACAATACCGAACGGCGGCACATGAATCTCTGAAGTCTTGTTTTTCATCTTCAGCGAAACGTGTGTATCCGTTCCTTCCATATCATTCATTCGCAGTTGCAAACCGCCATCTTTCATTTCCATGGAAGTGATTTCTACGTTCGGTTTATCTATATCAATCAAACTCATTTCTGCCGGAAGATGTTCACCGGAAGCACCTGAAAAACATTCTCTGACATAAACAGGCTGTGTTGATTCTTTAGAAATCAGCGGAAGATGAGCCTCTTTCCAATCGCCGTTGTAAGGGAACAGCACAATCTGATGCTTGTATTCGCCATGGAAAGGCTCCGAATACCAGGCAGCTTCATGATCGACTTCCGTTTTTGTTTTAAATGTCAGACCTACATCATGAATCGGTCCCGAAGTGGTTGAAGCTCCAAGATAAAGTCCGACCTCTCCATTATCCAGATTTGCATAAACAGCCTGTTCGCCCGTTTGCGGAGTAATCATGAGTCCGCCCTCAGTAGCATGTTGCAAGAAGCAAGTACTCAACGGACAGAAATAGCTGACACCGGGTTTATCATAGGTCGACATTCCAAAAGGAATATCATAAAACATCTTTCCGGACTGATGCGTGCGAATCATCAATGTCAATCCTTGTGGATCATAAACACGTCCTTTCGCGGGACCCATCTTGCGAATCAACGTCGGATTTGGGAAAACAAAGTTCACATCACACAGAATCTTGTCATCAATAATCGTGAATGTCTGCTGCATATGAATCAACCAGTCAATCTGTTTTTCAATACGAAGTTGCGGATAGAAATCCTTTTGGACAGAGATACGTGCATCGCCATAAGCTTTCGCATCACGCCAGACATCATCGCCCGTTCCATCCGTAATCTCCGCCAAGGCTTTTACCTTAAATGAATCGAGTAAAATCTCCATGCTCTTATTTCCGGCTTTCAAAACGACTTTATCATTATCGGCGGTCAGCGTATATTGACCGGAAGAAATCTGATTGCCCGACTGCCAAGTTTCCGTATCTGCCTTTTCTGTACGCTTCAAAGCGACAACCTTGTATCCGTATGTCGGAAGTTGTGCTTCAAAACTTAGCGAGTATTTGCCATTCATCTGAATGCATTGACTTTTCAATTGTTTCCCGCTTGCATAGTCAAACACGGTATAGGGTGCTTCTGCTTCAATCGTCACAATTTTACTGCGCTGTTGCTCGGCATTAAAAAGCATATAATATTTATTATAACCGGAAACTTTTATCTGCCGACTCAAGTCGTCCATGCCTTTATAAATGATAGACTTGGAAAGGCTGCTGCTGTTTTCAAACGAATTGATGCGTTCACGACGTTTTTCATAAAGCGGATTCCATCCTTTGGCATCGCTATTCACTGCCCACAACAACAGATGTTCAGCTTTAGTCATCACCGTCACTTTTCCATCGTGTGTGAGATAGGTCGGTTCTATATCCGGATACAAATCTGCCCGTTCGATATTCCAAACCAACGGATCATGCTTGAGGGTAACATCCGATTCAGAGAAAGGAACATCCAGTTGCTTGTCGTAAACATACTTCATCAGTCCGTTCATGATCGTAGCCGAACGAAAATCTGCCATTGCATGATTGGTATAATCCTGAACAATAATATCCAGTGGGTCAGCAGTCCAGCGCGAATAAGTGCCATTATCTCTGCTCTTGGCTTTTGCTGTATGATCGACATAATGTTCGCCTTTCGTTCCGTATTTATGAATATAATCCTTCACGGTTGTCCATTCGACATCGATATCAGGTGCTGTCTTATCAAACTCGCTGACCACTTTATAGGTGTTCGTGAAACTCTGTGGAATCTCGTAATCTTCTTCAATCAGTATCAGAGTGTTTTGCGGAGCGCGTTTGATTTTTGCAACAATACTGTCACGCGTTATCGGGACACAAGTAGAAACAGAGCCATCCATGCCTTTCAACTTAAACGGAAAGAAAGCCTCATCGCCTGTGATTACCGGAACCCAAGACACATTGGCATGATTCAGAATCCAAGGCAATTGCGGATGATACGCCCGTTCCTGAAGATAAAATCCATCTGTCGACCCGACGGCATCTTCAATTATTTTTGTTCCGAGCCAGGCACAACGGAAATTTGTTTCGCCATCCATATTCACATTCACCGGTTCAGAATAAAATGTACCCGTAAAATTCAACTGACCACGTTTATGAATAGCCAAAGCATGAGCAATCACATTCGGAGCCGCTTGTTGCAACGACTTGAATGTCTGTCCCGAAAACTGCACCTGTCCTTTGAAATCGGGATGCTCGTCCATAAAGTCGAGCAGATTATTATAAATGATTGGAAAATCGCGCCAGATTGTCGGGCGTACATAACGATCGTAGTTCATGTTTCCATGCAAAACATAACTCATATAAACCTTTTTTGCTTTAGGTTTTGCATTGCACCACGTAGAAGTTGCAAACATCGGCAACATCAGTGTACAAACGACTAATAATCTAAATGTTTTCATGTCAGCTAATTTTATCAGGGGATGTGTCTTTCATTAAAATCCAAATACATCAAAAGCTCCGTCATCACAGTCAGATGTCGAAGCTTTCATGTTGAGCGGAAGACGGAACTCGAATCCGCGACCCTAACCTTGGCAAGGTTATGCTCTACCAACTGAGCTACTTCCGCAAAATGCAATCAAAACTATTTGTACTCGAAGCGGGACTTGAACCCGCACAGCCGCAATGGCCAAAGGATTTTAAGTCCTTCGTGTCTACCTATTCCACCATTCGAGCATCCATTCTCCGAAGAGGTGAGCGGAAGACGGAACTCGAATCCGCGACCCTAACCTTGGCAAGGTTATGCTCTACCAACTGAGCTACTTCCGCAATGATGCACTTTTGTGTTTTGCGCTGCAAAGGTATATGTTTTTTTTGTCTTTGCAAATATTTCGCAAAAAAAGTGTGTTCACCAGACACAGATACGGCATTTAATTACTGCCGTAACGATTCATCAAGTCATTCATTGTTTTGATCAGTTTCACAAATTCCGGATTGAACTTTGTTGATGGCATACCTTTTATGGTAATAAACTTTTTCTTTCCATCCGCTTTAAAGACGATCTGAAGAATAAAATCATCAGCATTTTGGTTTGTTTTGTTATCAAACCCATAACTATCTTTCATCTCAAAAAGATTTGCATCTTGTAAAAGAGTTACGATTTGCTGATACTCCTTATCGCTCAACTTCACTGAATCCGTTTTAATGACAGGCGATTTTTCTACACGATTCATGAAAATATTTTCTTTCCGTATCTGGCAGTTCTTTTTGCTGTCAATAACTGTCGTCACCGTGTAAACGTTAACCGATTGCAACGTATAACTAAAAGAAAAATCCTTATAGGATACTGTCTGATGCTTACATGCAAAGCAAGCAAAGGACAATATTGAAACTAAAGCCAAAAGCACAAAGTACGAATTCGTTTTCATCATATTTATTTTTTATTTTAATAAAAGGGGATGGATTAACTTACCATCCCCTCCGAAAATAATCCGTGAAAAATTCACCTAAACAACGTTTTTCTTATAAACCACATGCAACTAAATTACCAACCTTCATTCTGAACCAAATAAGGTTTGCCACTTGCGTCAGCACCCTTTGTTTCGATCTGACCTTGCGGAACAAACAAATAAATATGGCTGAATGATAATGCAGCGAAACTGAACTTATTAATATATTTCTTCTCATAAGTTACATATTCTGAAGTTTCTTTCTGCATCACTGACGGGTCAGCTATTGACCAACGAGACAAGTCAAACCAACGTTGTCCTTCCATAGCCAATTCCAAGCGACGCTCGAAACGGATAGCCTTGATACATGTAGCTTTATCAGAGAAAGCCGGATGAGTAGAAGGATATGTCTTGACTTCATAAACCTGCTTTGGTGTTGCCGAACCCCATTTAGGTTGATTGACAGCAAGAGCAGCTCTCGTTCTGATTTTGTTCACCTGATCCATTGCAGCAGAAAGCTCGCCATCATTTGCCAGACATTCAGCATACAGAAGGATCATATCACGAACAGACAAATATTGCATGTTCAATGCTACAGCAGGAGCCCAACCATCATATTTGCTACGAGAAGCCAGACCGGCATCTTCTTCAGCCTTTGTCCAAACATGTTTCTTTGGCAAGAAAATACCACCATTGATTCTTTCGCGGATACCATAACCTTTAGTGAAGCAGATGCCCCAATCTTTATAAGGTACGCCCTGACGACCAACAGCAATATCCAAACGTGGATCTACAGGAACATCGAAGCGATTCTTGTAACCGCCGTCAGCACCACCAGCACCTGCCTCATCGAAATAAGAAACACTTGGTTTATCTCTGTAAGAGTTGTCCAGATATGGAAGTCCGTCTTTCGTCTGATATGAATTAGCCAAATCGTATGAAGGCTGATAGAATCCGCAGCATCCGCCAGGAGCATCCTTGCTCACATTATGCGGATAGTTCAAGCTGTAACCAGGAAGACCATTATTGTTGGCATCCAAAGAGTTCTGAGCCGCAAAAATAGATTCCTTGCCATTATCTGTAAATGCATCGAAGTTAGCATTGAAATCATCTTCCAATCCATACTTTGCACCAGAAGCTGTTACACCATTTGACAAAATATCTGCCAAGATCGGTTTTGCATCTTTCATCTTGCCTTCCTGCATGAGGATTTTAGCCTTCAAAGCCATAGCAGCCCATTTGTTTGCACGTCCTGCTTCAGGTTGTGTTGCAGGGAGCAATCCAATAGCTTTAGTTATTTCCTCTTCGATGTTCGGATAAATATCTGATCCGTTATACACCATAGGATCGTTATCCTTATTATCCCAAGGCACCCAAGCGATACCTTTAGGTCCCATAAGTTTTACACCTTCAAAATAGAAAAGTGAACGGAGGAAGAACAATTCGCCCTGTCTGCTATTAACGAAAGCCTCCGGGAGACCTTGTGCTCCAGACAGTACGCGTAAAGCCATGTCTGCTCTTTGTACACCCTTATAGACCCAATTCCATTTCTGACTTACATAGTCATTTGTGGTCAGCGGAGCAAACATCTCAAGCTCGTTGATTACAGACTGGTCGCCTGCATCAGAACCTTTATTTGCGTCACCTCCCATTACACTACCAAAAACCCAATTGAAAGGAGTTGCACCCCAGCCATTTTCTGTTAAGTTGGCATAAGTGGATGTAACCAGCAAATCAATTCCCGTTTGATTTTGAAGTGCAGACTCCGAAATACTTCCCTGAGGTTCCTGATACAGGAATGATTCCCCGCAAGAAGAGAGAGACAAAGCACCAACCAAACCTAATGAAATGATTAATATATTATTTCTCATAATCTATCTCTATTAATTATTTAAAAATAAGCAATCTGATGATTAGAATTCAAAATTCACACCAAACAAGAATTCACGTGTTGTAGGTTGTCCACCAACATCGATACCTTTTTGAAGGTCACCACCACTTGCTGTTTTGTCACGGTTTGAAATATCAGGATCAAGACCTTTATAATTTGTTACAGTAAGCAGATTCTCAGCTTGTACATACAAACGCAATCTCTGGATACCAGCCTTCGACAAGATTGTCTTCGGGAATGTATAACCAATGATAATGTTTTTCAGACGAGCATACGATCCGTTCTCAACATAGTACGAGTTAGCATTCGTACCTGATTTACTATCCGATTTATCAAGAATTGGCAGGATAGCATCCTTCTTCCCCGGTTCCCATGACAAATCGCGCATGCGAACCGAACGGTTACCATTGAACATCCAGAAGTCGGTAAAGTACTTAGCACCGTTGAAAATCTTGTTGCCAAGAGAAGAGTACCAGAACATTGAGAAGTCCAGATTCTTCCATCCGATGTTTGTATTCCATCCGATTGTTACTTTTGGATGAGGTGAACCTAAGAACTTACGATCATCAGTTGTAATCTTGCCATCATGGTTTACATCTTCGTATTTATATTTACCTACGAATTTTGCTGGATCATATTTTCCAGCCGTTTCGCCAAGAGGAATAAGTTTTGAAGCTTCATCTGCTGATTCATAGAAACCGGTAATATTATAACCGTAGAATTCACCTACAGCATGACCTTTGACAGTTTTTGAAACAGCGCCAGAGATACGATCTGAATATCCCCACAATGCATAATCATCAGAAGCACCCAGTTTGAGAACTTCATTCTTGTAGTGAGATAGATTCAAAGAAGAACCCCAACTCCAGTCGCCTTTACGATCCTGATAGCTAATCATCCATTCAATACCCGTATTCTTCATGTTACCGATATTCACATAAGGACGATCTGCCTCACCAGCCATACTCGAATATGAAGCAGCAACAAGCATGTCTGAAGTTTTCTTATAGTACCATTCCAAGTTGGTAGAGAATTTGCCATTCAGGAAGGTTGCATCCACACCGACATTCGTCATCTGTGTTTTCTCCCATTTGGTATCCGGGTTACCTATTTTACCCAGACGGTAGCCAAGTACAGCCGAACCTTGCGAACCGGTAAGATCATAGTTCGTAAGTGTAGGATCCGTCGTGAACTCGTATGCATAATTGGTAGCGCGCGGAACATCCGAGTTACCGGTAATACCAAAACCAGCACGAACTTTCAAGTCATCCAACCAGGATTTTGTATTTTCCATAAATCCTTCCTGTGACAGACGCCAACCCAGAGAAAGAGATGGGAATACACCATAACGGTTAGCTTTTGAAAAACGGGAAACACCATCTCGACGAACAATAGCTGTTACCAGATACTTGCTGGCGAAGTCATAATCCACACGTCCGAAGAGTCCGAACAATGTAAATTTACCATCGAACCAAGATTTATTGGTACGGTTGTTGTTGTTCTCACCCATTTCCAAAGTCCAGGTATTCATGTTGTCCTCGAACAAGTAATTCTGACGATAGCCTTCCAGACCACGACCAACGTTATCCTTGATAGCTTCCGTTCCGACTAATACGTTCAGTTTATGTTTGTTGTTGATTACCACATTATAGGTCAAAGAGTTTGTCCAAACCCAGCGGAAATTGAATCCGGCTGTTTCTGTAAAGCTGTTGATACCTGAAGTCTCCGAAAATTCGAGATTCTTCTTATCCATGTGGTAGCTGTAGTTGGTATGACCATCGAGACCGAAGTTCGTACGGAAGTTCAGACCTTTGAAAAGATCGACTTCTGCCCACAAGTTACCAAACAGACGACCGTTTGTCCAATAATTGTCCTTCGGACGTTCAACCAAAGCCAATGGATTCTGCCAGTTACCTGATCCGGCGATCTTCGAACCCGAATAGCGTCCCTGAATATCATAAACCGGAACCCAAGGCGAAGCACGGTAAGTCCATGAATAAGGTGTAGACTCGCTAGATCCTGCATTCAATCCTGCATCTTTTGTCCAAGCATACGTCATATTTTCACCTACGCGCAACCAGCTGCGAAGATTGAAAGAAGTATTCGAACGTACTTGATACCTTTTGTAATACTGATATTTAACAGTACCCTGCTGATCAAAATAGTTTGCTGACATCAAGTATTGTCCTTTCTCGGTACCGCCGGAAAGTGTCAACTGATAATTCTGAATGACACCGGTTCTGTCGATGACATTCCACCAGTTTGTACCCTCATTCGGATCGAAAGTAGTAAGAGCATTGCCCGGATAAGAATAGCTGTTCGGATCGATATCCGTTCTACCGTTGGCACCCGTCACCGTCAGATAATTCGGGATTGATGGATTAGCACCTGTACCAAACTGCGGATGTGAAGGCATCGCACTTGATCCGGCAATTGTATTTGCACCTTTTTGTGCAGCCCATTCAACAGCCAGACGGTCTTTTGAATTCAATACGTCGTACTGTTTTGTTGTGTTGGAAGTTCCCAGATAACCATCGAAAGTAAGTTTCGGCTGTCCGCTCTTCGTACCTTTCTTTGTAGTGATCAAGATAACACCGTTAGAAGCTTGCGCACCATAGATAGCGGCTGCGGAAGCATCTTTCAGTACCTGCATACTTTCAATATCGTTCGGGTTGATTGTATTCAGGTTCTGGTCGCGTGTAGAAACGCCGTCGATAACATACAACGGTCCGTTATCATTAACGGTGCCGACACCACGGATACGAACCATGGCTGCTGTACCCGGAGAACCGCTCGAACCGATAACAACACCGGCAGCGCGTCCTTGCAGCTGTTCTGTAACAGAAGATGATGGAGTTTTAAGAAGATCTTTGGTATCAACGACAGCAACAGAACCGGTAATATCCTTTTTCTGCTGTGTTCCATAACCAACGACAACGATTTCATCCAACTTTTGGGTATCTTCCTTCAAGGTGATTTTCATTGCCCTCGAAGCTTGTACCGTTTGGGTAACATAACCGATGTAAGAGATTTCGAGCGTTACGCCCGACTTTACTTCCAAGGAGAACTTACCGTCCATATCGGTAATTGTTCCATTAGTTGTTCCTTTTTCCACAACGTTCGCGCCAATAACAGGCTCGCCTTTCGTGTCAACGATGGTACCAGAAATCCTTCCGTTTTGTTGAACAATGGTTGCAACCGGGGCACCCACTACTTCGGATGCCATTATCTCGGTTGCATTAGTCGAAAAGGCGGAGAACATTAAACAAAGGGTGGAAACCTTTGCTATCGCGCCCAGCGATAGTTTAAACGTTTTCTCCATAAATAAAAATGATAAATGATTATTTGATTTAAAAACTTATATATAAGTATATATCTACCTAGAGATAATATACCCTCTCATTTCACTACTTTGTTTGCATAGGCAATAAATATTTTTATGGTATAGAATTAATAAATAACTTAAGCCACAAAGCTAAACAATATTTTCAATATTGCAAAGATATTTATAATATTTTTGTTCGATATCTATAATTTTTTTGTTCGATATTCACAAATAAATCTCACCGAAGAATTGCGGGCAATGGAAGTTCGGTGAAGGCAGATCAATCGGATTCCAGCTAACGAAGTGAGGGAAAGCTGTTTCATCCGCACATTTATAGAAATTACCCAAAATCTTTTCGGGCAAATTCTGAGGATCCAGTCCCATCACAGTAAACGGAATTGAAACAATCAGTTCCCATTCGAAGACACCGCGTTTTTCAGGGAAAGCCACTTGAGGCAATGACGCGTAACGTCTTATAGATGCAAACTGTTCAGGAGTAAGTGTTGTCTTTTCATCTCTTGATTTTCTATAAGAAGCATCGCAGACGCCAAGGCAGTTGAATTCGAAATTAAAATAGTTCGTATCTTCCACCCGCTTCATAAAAAATTCAACACAACTGTCTGTGTAAACCGGCGAACCATCTTCCATCCACACAGCCTTTAATGAGTTTCCTCTCACGAAATAGCGAATATACAGATTGGCATCTGTACGCGCTATATCAAATGCAACGATAGGTTTGTAAGAATAATCTTTCCAATTGATTGCATCAATATACTCTCTCTCTGCTTTGTTTTCCAACAGAAAGCCGACAGAAGACAAATCAAGTACATCCAACGTCGGCAAATAAGGAACTTTAATTTTTTTCATCTCTAATTACAAATTTGAAGTAATGGCAAATGAAAATAGGAAGTCAACAAAACCGATACTAACCCTACAACAGACAAAACGATAATTATCGACCCCACTACCCTATTCAATAACCATATACCACGTATATTAAACCACTTTTTTAATTTTGCCACAAAATAGGTGATACTTAACCACCAAAGAATTGCACCAATACCAATACACACTACACCCCAAATCAACATCCACACAGAATATTCCGGGAGAACGAAGCCCAAACGGGCAAACAAACCAATATACAGAAAAACAATCAGCATATTACTGAAAGTCAGAATAAACGACGTAATATAATCTTGCGTAAACGACAGCTTCTTTTCCTTTTGTTTTTGCATTCCGGCTACCGGATTACTTTTAAAGATGTAATACCCGAAAACGCCCAGCACCAAACTTCCTAACAATTGCAATGGAGCTTCATTGGCTTCCACAAAATTAACAACCACTCCCATGCCCAGACAAGTAAGGATAGCGTAGAGCATATCCGATGTCGCAGCTCCCAGTCCAGTCACAAAACCGTGCCAACGTCCTTTGTTCAGTGTACGTTGTATGCACAGCATTCCTGCCGGACCCATCGGGGCGGAGACCAATACTCCAATCACTACTCCTTTACTTAATATCCCAAGCATTTACCTTTTCTATAAATATTATAACCGCACAAAGTTAATTCAGTTTCAAGAAATTCAAATCTTATTTTGCATTTAAATCCAAATCACGAACATCTTTTAGTATTTCCTGAAGTTGGAAAACGATTTCAGGATGCTTCAACGACTCTTCTTCCTGTTCGTTGACCTTGCGCATGTCGTACAGCGAGGGAGCTTTCCGATAACCGGTTTCTATATTGGTGAACTCTCCGGTGTTCGGTTCGCCATTACTCGGTTCGATATACTTCCAGTCTTTTGTACGAACAGATAGCGTATGATCCAAAGCCTGCTCGATCACCCACGGACGATCGGTCTTGTCTTGTCCGAGCCAGTTTGCCAGATGGTCGTAGCTGTCGGGGGCAGCGCCTTGCGGCAATGTTGCATTTATAAGCGTCGAGAGCGATCTGAACCAGTCGATCTGCGAAACGAGTACATCCGTCACTTGTTCTTTCTTTATTTTCTGTGGCCAGCTGACGATTGCCGGTACACATGTTCCTGCTTCGAAAGCACTGTATTTGCCACCGCGGAACGGACCGCCCGGTTTATGTGTCCCTGCAAGTTCGACTGCCTGGTCAACATATCCGTCGTCGAGCACCGGGCCGTTATCGCTCGAAAGAATGATCAATGTGTTTTCGCGAAGTCCTGCTTTCTCAAGCGCATCGACCACCTGTCCGACAGTCCAGTCGAACTGAAGGATAGCTTCTCCACGCAGACCCATCGGACTTTTGCCTCTGAAGCGTTCGTTCGGGAATCGCGGCACATGGACATCGTTCGTTGCAAGATACAGGAAGAACGGACGATTCTTATTGTTATTGATAAAATCGATAGCGTGCATAGTCAGCGAATCGGCAATATTCTCGTCTTTCCACAATGCTTTTCCTCCGCCTTTCATATAACCTATGCGACCGATACCGTTGACAATCGCCATATCATGACCATGACTGGCCTTCAGATGATAAAGCAGTTCGGGATGATCCTTTCCCAGAGGCTCTCCTTCAAACGGAGTCGTATAGCTCACTTCGATAGGCGCTGATGGATCGTAGTTTACCACGCATCCGTTCTCAATGAAGACGCATGGCACGCGGTCAGCCGTAGCAGCCATGATATACGAATAATCGAATCCCAGATCGCCCAGTCCTGTAGGCAGCGGCGCATTCCAATCCTGTTCGCCCGTCTTGTCGCCAAGACCCAAATGCCATTTGCCGATGGCGCCCGTCGTATAGCCTGTGTTTTTAAACATATCAGCGATTGTGTAGCGTTCAGGGCGGATAATCATTCCCACATTTCCGGCGGCGATATCCGTACCGGGACGGCGCCAGGCATATTCGCCCGTCAGAATGGAGTAGCGCGAAGGTGTGCTCGTCGAAGCAGTGGCGTGGGCATTCAGAAAGCGGATGCCGGACGAAGCCAGGCGGTTCACATTCGGTGTTTGCACGCGTGTTGCGCCATAGCATTGCAAGTCGCCATAACCCAAATCATCAGCATAAATAAAGATGACATTAGGTTTCTGAGGATGCGCTGCCTGTTTGTTCTGCGCGAGCAGATTCATCGGAAGCAAAGCACAAGCACCCAAACCTATACAGGCAAATGATTTTACATTGTTTATCCGTTGCATTCGATTTATCGTTTTGTGTTTAAATATGTTATTTGGCAAAGGTAAAAAGAAATTCTGAAATAGCAAGCATGATTCCAACAATCAGGTGTCATCCGATGGTCAAAAAACAATAAAACTACACATTGTTTATTTCAGTTTTTCGCAAAATTCGATTTTTTCCTTGTTCGGTCCCATGATGGTAAAAAACTTCACGCCATGTTCCCAGAACGGGAGCGATTGCACTTCGTTGTCGAGCAACATAAAGCCTTCGCGTTTAATGTTTTCAAAAACCGTATCAATATCCGTAACGTCCAGTGCCACATGATCGATGGCGCCCACAGCCATAGCTGCTTTCCGGTTTTCATAGACTTCCATCGTAAGATTGCCGAGCGTCAGGAACGACACTTTCTCATCAGCCTTCTCATTGAGTGTCTGATACTCAAGTTCGAAGCCCAGCGCCTTATAAAAACGCACGGACGCTTCCATATCGTTTGTCGGTATTCCTATATGCTGAACACCCAAGAGATTTTTCTTTATATCCATAGAACTAACATTATAATTATGCAAATTTAAAAGATTCTCTTCAAATCCGATCACAATCCGTGAGGAAGTTTTGCCTCGCAATATCAAAAATTCATGTTCATTTTGAATGAAAATCCGCCGTTCATGTAGAATCGAACGAATTATGGATTATATTCAGAGCTAATTAGCTGTAATTCTATCAGTTATTACATCTAATAGAAAGTTCCATTTCATTCGGAAGAAAGTTTCACTTCATTCGAATGAAACCTTCACTCCATTCGAATGAAATGGTTCGCGCATTCGAATGAATTTCCGCGCGACTTTAGAAGCGTTTTTAGCCGTATCAAAAATCTATGTTTTGTTTGTCAGCGCATAAAAAAAGCCTCTGACTTATAAAAAAATCAGAGACTTCGTTTGCGGTGCGTATGGGACTCGGACCCATGACCCCATGCGTGACAGGCATGTATTCTAACCAGCTGAACTAACGCACCATTATTATTTTGTGTGTTCCTCTCTCGAAACGCGGTGCAAAAATAGATTGTTTATTTCAATTATGCAACACTCTTGCGAAATTTTTTCAACAAAATTTTATCATCATTGATAATAAAGCAATTGCATTACTACACGACTTTATTCAAAACGGGACAAAAAAAATACATTTATTCCGTTTATGGCAACAAGAGTGTAAGATTTTGTAAGGCTAAAAGCTATATGTCATGATAATTTGTTAGCTTTGCAACGCAATTCTAAAATGCAATAAAATGGATGTAGCAATTATCAAATACAACGCGGGGAATATCTATTCGGTTGATTACGCTCTGAAACGTTTAGGCGTCGAAGCAGTGATTACAGCCGATGCCGAGCTTCTGCACAAAGCCGACAAGGTAATCTTTCCGGGGCAAGGAGAAGCTTCATCAACAATGCATTATCTGCGCGAGCACAAGCTCGACACGCTGATCAAAGACCTGAAGCAGCCCGTTTTAGGCATTTGCATCGGAATGCAACTTATGTGCAGACATTCAGAAGAGGGAGACACGGACTGTCTGAATATTTTCGACACCGAAGTGAAGAAGTTCATCTCGACCCGACATGAAGACAAGGTGCCGCACATGGGATGGAATTCAATCCGTAATCTCAAAGGCGAATTATTTGATCCGTCGCTTGAAGAACAGTTTGTCTATTTCGTACATAGTTATTATGTGCCGGTCAACGACTGGACGGCAGCGACATGCGAATACATTGTGCCTTTCAGTGCATCCATGCATAAAGGGAACTTCTATGCCACGCAATTCCATCCGGAAAAAAGCGGTTCGATAGGAGAATCCATATTAAAGAACTTTCTAAAACTTTGAATGTATATGATTAGACTGGTTCCTGCAATAGACTTAATTGATGGAAAGTGCGTACGCCTTACCAAAGGCGATTACGACACAAAGAAAGTATACAACGAAGATCCTCTGGAAGTTGCCAAAGAGCTCGAAGACAATGGCATCCAATATCTGCATGTCGTTGATCTCGACGGCGCCCGACTGGGTCATATTGTCAATTACCGCACGTTGGAGCATATCGCGTCGCGTACTTCGCTGATCATCGATTTCGGTGGAGGCATCAAGGAAGACGGCGATCTGGAAATAGCTTTCGACAGCGGAGCACGGATGATCACAGGCGGAAGCATCGCCGTGACCGAACCCGAAAAGTTTGCCAAATGGATTCAAAAATACGGATCGAAGAAAATCATCCTGGGCGCGGACTGCAACAATAAAAAGATTGCCATACATGGATGGAAAGAGACGACCGACAAAGATCTGATCCCTTTCATACAAGATTATTACGACAAAGGCATCACGAAAGTAGTATGCACCGACATCCAGCGCGACGGAATGCTTCAAGGTCCTTCTATTGAATTATATAAGGAAATCAAAGAGCAAGTGCCGCTCATCTATCTGATTGCCAGTGGAGGCGTCAGTTCGATAGCCGATATTGAGAAGCTCAACGAAGCAGGCGTCCCGGCAGTGATCTTCGGGAAAGCGCTCTATGAAGGAAAAATAAAAATAAAAGACCTGCTCAGGTTCACCTGAAAACAGAAAAGTATGCTGGCAAAAAGAATCATTCCCTGTCTGGATATCAAAGACGGCAAGACAGTCAAAGGCATCAACTTCGTCAATTTCCGCGACGCGGGCGACCCTGTGGCTTTAGGAGCGCAGTACAGTCGCGACGGAGCCGACGAACTGGTGTATCTCGACATCACCGCCTCTTTTGAAGGACGGAAAACTTTTACAGAACTGGTAAAAAAAGTCGCTGCACATATCAGCATTCCGTTCACCGTTGGCGGAGGAATCAACGAGCTGTCGGATGTAGACAGACTCTTGTCTGCCGGCGCCGACAAGGTGTCGATCAATTCGGCAGCACTGCGCAATCCTTCGCTTATTGAAGAGATTGCGACGAACTATGGGAGTCAGGTGTGCGTGGTTGCTATTGATGCGAACTTCGAGAACAACGACTGGATCTGCTATCTGAACGGAGGACGCGTGGCGACCGATAAGCATCTGTTCCAGTGGGCAATGGAGGCCGAACAGCGCGGCGCGGGCGAAATTCTTTTCACCAGTATGACGCACGACGGCGTGAAAGACGGCTATGCAAACGAAGCATTGGCCACGCTTGCCGCTGAATTGCATATTCCGGTCATCGCCTCCGGAGGCGCAGGCAAAATGGAGCATTTCCGCGACACTTTCAAAGAAGGAAAAGCCGATGCCGCACTGGCAGCAAGCGTATTCCACTTCGGTGAAATAAATATTGCCGAACTGAAACAATACTTGCATCGTGAAGGAATAAATGTCAGATTATAAAAACAACACCATAAAACAATGAATTTAGATTTTGAAAAAATGGGCGGATTAGTTCCCGCCATCATACAGGACAACAACACCGGCAAAGTGCTGATGCTGGGTTTTATGAATGAAGAGGCTTTCAAGAAGACCGAAGAAACAGGCAAAGTGACCTTCTACAGCCGCACAAAACAACGCCTTTGGATGAAGGGCGAGACCAGTGGCAACACGCTTACCGTAGTCAGCATCACTGCCGACTGCGACAACGACACACTGCTCATCAAGGCTATTCCTGCAGGACCTGTCTGCCACACCGGCGCCGACACCTGTTTCGACGAGAAGAACGACGAACCGATCATGTTCCTCAAATACTTGCAGGACTTCATCGACCGCCGTCATAAAGAGATGCCTGAAGGCTCATACACGACCTCTCTGTTCAACAGCGGCGTGAACCGTATGGCACAGAAAGTGGGCGAAGAAGCTGTTGAAACTGTTATCGAAGCTACAAACGGCACGGACGACCGCCTCGTTTACGAAGCTTCCGACCTGATTTATCACCTCATCGTGTTGCTTACAAGCAAAGGTCTCCGCATCGAGGACCTCGCTGTCGAACTGAAGAAAAGGCATAAAGGTTAATCATCATGGAAGAAAACGTCCTGCTCAATATGAAAGGTGTCGACATCTGCCGAAAGGAGAACATCGTTCTTCACGAAGCATCTTTCACACTTCATAACGGAGAATTCGTGTACGTCATAGGCAAAGTAGGAACCGGAAAAAGCAGCCTGCTCAAGTCGCTCTACTGCGAAATTCCCATCAAGACGGGAGAAGCGCAACTGCTCGATTACAATCTTTGCAAGATGAAAAGGAAAGACATTCCCTTTCTGCGTCGCAAGCTGGGTATCGTCTTCCAGGATTTTCAGCTTCTGACAGACCGTTCCGTGCACAAGAATCTGGAATTCGTACTGAAAGCTACCGGATGGAAGAAAAAGTCGGATATTCATGACCGCATCGAAAAAGTGCTGGCGCAAGTCGGCATGCAGGACAAAGGTTATAAAATGCCTCACGAACTGTCGGGAGGCGAACAGCAACGTATAGTCATCGCACGCGCACTGCTCAACGACCCGCCACTGATTCTGGCGGACGAACCGACCGGGAATCTTGACCCCGAGACAAGCGGACAAATCGTACAGCTTCTGCACGATATTTGCGCCAAAGGAAGGGCTGTAATTATGACAACTCACAACTACACACTGGTGCATAATTTTCCAGCACGCATAGTAAAATGTGAGAATGGTTGTCTAAGTGATGTCGGTGAATAATTTTTTATGTAACTTTGCACACGAAATAGTACAAAACAAAGACAAATTAATAAACGAAAGAAATGAAAGTTTTAAAGTTCGGCGGTACATCCGTAGGTTCTGCACAAAGGATGAAGAATGTAGCAAAACTGATTACGGGCGAATGCAACATCATCGTGTTGTCGGCCATGTCAGGCACGACCAATTCGTTAGTTGAAATTTCAGACTATCTCTACAAGAAAAATCCCGATGGAGCAAACGAAATCATCAACAAACTGACCAAGCTGTATCTCGGCCATATTGACGAATTATACAGCACCGACGAATACAAGAAGAAAGCGCGCGAATATGTGAAGTCTCATTTCGATACAATCCGCGCCTTCACGAAAGACCTGTTCACAATGTTCGAAGAGAAAGTCATCCTCGCACAAGGCGAACTGATCTCTACAGGAATGATGGCACTTTATCTGCAGGAATGCGGATACAAGGCTGTTCTGCTTCCTGCTCTGGAATATATGCGCACCGACAAAAACGCAGAACCGGATCCGTTCTATATCAAAGACAAACTTCTGAAACTGCTGGACGAGAACAAAGAGGCAGATATCTATATCACACAAGGTTACATTTGCCGCAACGCATACGGCGAGATCGACAATCTGCAGCGTGGCGGAAGCGACTACAGTGCATCACTCATCGGTGCAGCCATTGATGCTGAAGAGATCCAGATCTGGACCGACATCGACGGCATGCACAACAACGACCCGCGCGTCGTTGCCAACACACAGCCTGTACGCTATCTGCATTTCGAGGAAGCTGCCGAGCTGGCGTATTTCGGAGCTAAAATACTGCATCCTACTTGCATACAGCCTGCAAAAGTCAACAATATTCCCGTTCGCCTGCTGAACACGATGCAACCGGAAGCACCGGGAACCATCATCTCCAACGAACTCGAGAAAGGAAAAATCAAAGCCGTTGCCGCAAAAGACAACATCACGGCCATCAAGATAAAAAGCGGACGAATGCTTCTGGCAACCGGATTCCTCAGAAAAGTATTTGAGATCTTTGAGGAATACCAGACACCGATCGACATGATTACCACTTCCGAAGTAGGTGTATCCGTCACGATTGACAACCGCAAGCATCTCGACGAGATTGTAAACGACCTGAAGAAGTTCGGAACTGTCACAGTCGATGAAGACATGGTGATTGTCTGCGTCGTAGGCGATCTGGAATGGGACAATGTCGGCTTCGAAGCACGTATCATTCAAGCAATGAAAGAAGTGCCTGTCCGCATGATTTCCTACGGAGGCAGCAACTACAACGTGTCGCTGCTGGTCAAAGCATCCGACAAGACAAAAGCTCTGCAGGCATTGAGCGACCATCTGTTCAATAATAAATGATTATGCTGAAAGGAACTTTTCCTCTGAATAAATTCAAAGCGCTTCCTACACCGTTCTACTATTATAATATGGAACTGCTGAAGGAAACGCTTCAAACAGTTAAAGCTGAAGCCTCGAAAGAGGACTATCATGTTCATTATGCCGTCAAGGCAAACGCCAATCCACGCATTTTATCACTGATAGCGAAGTATGGATTTGGCGCCGACTGTGTAAGCGGTGGCGAAATACAGGCTGCGTTGGATGCAGGATTTCCAAGCAACAAGATTGTGTTCGCCGGTGTGGGAAAAGCCGACTGGGAAATCAATCTCGGACTCGACAACCACATATTCTGCTTCAACGTGGAATCGGCTGCCGAACTGGAAGTGCTGAATTCGCTTGCCGAAGCCAAGAATCAAATTGCCGACATTGCACTGCGTATCAATCCGGAAGTAGATGCACACACGCATGCAAAAATCACAACAGGAATGAAAGAGAACAAGTTCGGCATCAATCTGAGTCAGTTGGGCGACGTTCTGAAACTCACTGAGGAACTGAAGTTTGTTCATCTGATTGGTATTCATTTCCATATCGGATCGCAAATCACAGATATGGCAGCGTTCAGAAACCTGGTGATTCGTGTCAACGAGATCCAGGACGAACTCGAAGCGTGGGGAACACTCGTGCACAACATCAATTTTGGTGGCGGACTGGGCGTCAGCTACGAACATCCGAATCATTTGGCTGTTCCGGCATTCGACGACTATTTTTCTGTATTCAACAAACTGCTGGAACGCCGTCGCGGACAGGAAGTGCATTTTGAACCGGGGCGTTCAATCGTTGCCCAATGCGGATCACTCATCTCGAAAGTGCTCTATGTCAAGGAAGGCGAAACGAAAAAGTTCTGTATCCTCGACGCAGGTTTCACCGATCTGATTCGTCCCGCCATGTACGGCGCCTATCATCGCATCGAGAATATCAGCAGTGATGAAGCCGTCGATGTTTACGATGTTGTGGGACCGATTTGTGAATCGTCCGACGTTTTCGGCAAAGATATTGAACTGAATAAAGCCCACAGAGGCGATTTTGTAGCAATCCGCTCAGCAGGTGCATACGGCGAAATCATGGCTTCGCAATACAACTGTCGCAAACTGCCACAAGCTTACTTCTCGGATACGATAGATAAGATTCATATTTAATCTGTATCTTTGTGGCGCAAAAACTAATTGAGGAATGACCGAACTGCTTACATTTTCTACTTTTGAGATATGTCTCATTGGAATAACATTATTGCTGTTTGTTATTCAAATGATGTATAATCTTATCACTTATGCCCGTCCGCTGCGTTTTGCCAAAAAAAGAAGCAAAAGCGAAACTCAAGCAGAGAGCAGAACATTGCCACCCGTTTCAATCATCATCTACGCTCGTGGCGATGCAGAAAGTCTGCGTTCGAACCTCCCTCTTTTTCTTTCACAAGATTATCCGGACTATGAAGTTATTGTGGTCAATGACGGCGAAGACAGCGACAGCGAAGATGTCTTGAAAATTCTGTCAAGTGAAAACAAGCATCTGTATTACACCTACGTTCCTGTCGACACTCAATACTTGAGCCATAAGAAACTGGCATTGACAATGGGAATCAAGGCTGCTAAAAACGACATTCTGCTTTTCACCGAAGCCAATTGCCAACCTTTGAGTCAGAAATGGATTCAAACGATGACGGCTTCATACGCTTCAGGCACAGATATTCGTCTGGGATTCTGCGCATTCCAGAAAAACAAAGGATTCCTCAACAAACTGATTTCGTACGATAATCTGCTCAATGGCTTGCAATATCTGTCGTCAGCTTTAGCGCATCATCCGTTTTCAGGGAACGGCAAAAATCTGTCATATCGCAGAAATCTGTTCTTTGCACACAAAGGATACAGCAAATCGCTGAATATTCACGCCGGAGCCGACGATCTTTTCATTAACGAAGCAGCAACAAAACAGAACACGCAAGTGGAATTCTCGCCCGAAAGCATCATCAGCATCGACAACAGCGATTATCTGACTTGGAAAGAAATGAAAATCGCACGCGTCGTAACGCAACATTTCTTCAAAGGAGCAAGTCTGGCATTTCACAAGTTCTATACGGCTTCATTCTTCCTGTTTCTGATTGCCGCCTTGGCAACAATTGTGTTTGGAATATTCGGGAACTGGACTATCTCCATCGCTGCCGGATTGCTTCTCATCGCACGCTTCATCATCAAAGCCATGGTTTTCCGCAGATCATCGCTGCTACTACAGCAAAAACCACTGTGCATGTCGCTTCTCATTCTCGAATTTGCACTTCCCCTTTATAATATGTATATTCACATTTACAGGAAGTTCAGAGGAAAGATCGATTATACCTCAAGAATTTAAATTCACTTTTCTTATTAATATCTTCTGGTGACAAAGGAACACATATTTTGTCATCTGTTCAATTCTACATAAAAGTTCATAATATTAATATATATTAAATGAAAAGCCCGCAACGTTAAACGGTGTCTTTTTAACACTATTTTCTTGTCTTCGTAAACATAATGACATAATTTTACGGCCAATAAAAACTATTTATCACACCTAACTCAATTTAACAAGAATAAAAACAATAAAAACTATGAGTTTATGAGTTATCATTATTCATTTAAAAAATTAAAAAGACGATTTTTCAATGTATGGCTCGTCTTGTTTTTGTGCATGACAACCGTTATGGCACAGACAAAAATCAACATTAGAGGTTTTGTAGCGGATCAAAATGGAGAACCGCTTGTGGGAACAACTATTATTGTAAAAGGAACATCCCTGGGAACCGTCACCGGTGCCGACGGAAGTTTCAATCTTTCTGTTCCTGAAAAATCAGTTTTGGTAATTTCCAGTATTGGATTCAATACGGTGGAAGTTCCGGCAACGAACAAAAACGCAATGAAAATCACATTGCAAGAGCAAACGCAAACCGTTGATGAAGTTGTTGTTGTAGCATATGGTACAACTAAAAAATCCTCTTTCACCGGTTCTATGACAGCCATTTCGTCAGACAAAATAGCAAAACTGACACAAAGCAACGTAGCTGCATCATTACAAGGTATGAGTGCCGGTGTAAATGTATTAAATAATGTAGGTGTACCTGGTGCCGATCCTGTCATCAACATTCGTGGTATCGGATCCATGTCGGCCAGTACATCTCCTTTATATGTTGTCGATGGAATGCCTTATGACGGACAGTTAAGTTCGATCGCTTCATCCGATATTGAATCCATTTCAGTATTGAAAGATGCTGCCGCTTCTTCACTGTACGGTTCACGTGCAGCAAATGGCGTAGTTGTCATCACAACAAAAAAAGCTAAAAGCGATAAAACAGTTGTCAATTTCAATGCCAATTGGGGATTTTCTGATCTTGCTGTCAAATTTCCAAAAATGGCACAACCTGGAGAATTCTTCCAATATTGGTGGGAAGCCTATTATAACGATGCCGTATATGCAAATGGAATGAGCGACGCTGATGCTCGCGCATACGCAAGTGCAAATTATATGGATCATATCATCAATGCGACCACCGATTCAAAAGGAAATGCAATATATGTAAACCCGTATAACCTTTCCAACCCATTGGACGAAAACGGCAAACTGCGCAGTGATGCCCAATTGGTTTGGGACAAATCAGACTGGGATTGGTACGGCGCTTCTATCAAAAAAAGACTCAGACAAGAATATTCAGTTGACGTAAGCGGAATGTCGAATGAAGGCAAAATGAATTATATGTTTTCAGGTTCGTATCTGGATGATAAAGGTATGGCTGTCGGACAAATGTTCAAACGCTACACTATGCGTACCAACATCACCAACCAAGTCAAAAGTTGGATGACACTAGGTATGAATCTCGCATACACGCATACACGGAAAACAAACTCAAATGTACAAACCCGATTCTTACGTGTTATGCCAAGTTACTATTCTCCATACTTGCGTAATAATGACAACACGGATTGGGTTTATAATGAAGTGACCGGCGACAGAATGCTCGACTTCGGTGCTTATCGTAAACAATGGGGTTGGTGGAACTCTCTTGCATGGTCGTTAGGAACAGATAGCGACAATGATGGAAGCTATGATTTCGATATGATTTACAATGACTTGGTCTCTGCCCGCACTTTTGCAGAATTCAACATCATGAAAGGATTAAAATTCCGTTCAGGTCTGAGCATTGATAACCAAAATTCAAAAGAGAACTATTACGGTTCTGCTATTCACGGTTATTACGAATCAGGTGATGACGGCTGGGGCTCAACAGTAATCGAAGGCGGTGGATCTGCTTCACGTACAGGAACACGCCAGACTTCAACCACATGGAACAACATTCTGACTTACGACAACACTTTTGGCAAACACCACATCAATCTGATGGGCGGTCAAGAATTCTACAATTTCCAATATGAATATATGTATGGCTATGGTGCAGGAATATCCATGGCGAACTTATACGAATTGAATTCTACGACGACAGACAAGTCAATCAGTTCTTACACTGATAAATATAGCCTGCTGTCATTCCTGGGCAAAGCCGAATACAGTTTTGACAATAAATATTATGTATCTGCCAGTTTCCGCCGTGATGGTTCATCACGTTTCTCACCCGATTCCCGTTGGGGTAATTTCTTCTCAGCTGGTGGTTCATGGCGTATTTCAAAAGAGAAATTCATGGAAGGCACTTCAAGCTGGTTGAATAACCTGTCACTGAAAGCCAGCTATGGTACAACCGGTAATGATAACGTTTCTTCCTATTATGCTTATCAAGGCACCTACTCTTCTGTCGATGCAGATGCTGTAACAGTCAACATGTATACAACACCGGGTCTGACTGTCAATACCATCGCCACTCCTAATTTAAAATGGGAAAAGAACCAGCAGTTCAATGCAGGGTTCGATTTCAATGCGCTGAATAGCCGACTGAATGGAACTGTCGAATATTTCTCTCGCAAAGCTAAAGACCTGCTCTATTACAAAGAGCTCCCGTTGTCATCAACAACAGGAAATGCAACAGGCTATAATACGAACTTGGGTGATATCCGCAACTCCGGACTTGAAATCACAATCAATGCTATTCCTGTTCAAACGAAACAATTCACTTGGAACGTTGATTATAACATGACCTTCTTGAAGAACAAGATCACTTATCTGCCTGAAGGCGAGTATTCATACTCAGGAAGCTATGCAAAATACAAAATGGTTGAAGGCAAATCGCGTTACGAAATAGTTGGTCCTCGCTATGCAGGCGTTGATCCTGAAACAGGAAAGGCAATGTATTGGAAGAAAATATTCGATGACAAAGGAAATGTAACCGAACGTGTAAAAACAACTAATTATACCGAAGTGAACACCGATTCTCAATATGACTTTTTAGGTTCGTCAATACCAAAAGTCTATGGTGCATTGACAAACTCATTCAAATACAGAGATTTCGATTTCTCATTCATGCTTTATTATGCATTGGGTGGACATTTGGCAGACCATATGTATAAAGAATCAAACGTCCTTCGTCAAGGCTTTGCCATCGCAAGCGATTTCATCAAAAACAGATGGAGACAGCCGGGTGATGAGACTGATGTTCCACGTCTTACTGTTGATGGGACGAGCACGTATAATGCTACTACCATGTACAGTAGCCGATGGATATACAAAAACGATTTCATGCGTCTTCGTAACGTAACTTTCGGATATAATGTTCCGCGCCGTCTGACATCAAAATACGGAATGAGCAATGTTCGTTTTTATGTCACAGGCGACAACCTTCTGACTTTTGGCAAAGCTGCCAGCCGTGGAACCGACCCGGAAATGGATATTTCAGGTGATGCTTACAACGGATCCGATAAAAACGGTGCCATATCTTCTCGCCTCTCACTAACTGGCGGTATACAAGTTTCATTTTAATCACTAACGAAAAATCAGATAGTTATGATACGAAAATATATTACAATAATAACGACAATATGTTTGATTTTAGGATTAGGCAGTTGCGACGACAAATTGACCACTTCCTCATCCGTCGACATTTCCGATACACAGATTTTAAGCAGTGCAGCCGGACTTAACATGCTGCTTGAAGGAACTTATAATCGATTCTACTTCAAAACAAACAGCGACGATTTCCGTCAAGTATTCAAAGGTATCACAGGAAACTACATGCTCGACATGCTGCGTGGAACAGATGTCATCTGCGACGACAATCTTGGTGGCGAACAATATGAAGCCTATCAATTCATCAGCACATACACATTAGCATCAGGCTCTTCGTCAATCATGTGGAAAAACCTTTATAACATCATCAATCAATGCAATATTATCGTCGATAACATCGACAAAGCAACAGGGAACGATGAGATGAAGAATAAAGTTAAAGGTCAGGCTTTAGCGATACGCGGATACTGTTATTTCCAATTGATACAATTCTATCAGCAAACTTATGCCATTGCGAAAGATAAGGCAGGAGTCTGCTTGCGTCTCTCTTCTACTGACGGAACTGATATTCCTCGTTCATCTGTTTCAGCATGTTATGATCAGATTATAAATGATATGACAACAGCACAAACACTTCTTGCCGATTTCAATCGTGGGGATGTAAAATATTACTTAGACAAAGATGTTGTCAGCGGCATGCTAGCTCGCGTTTATCTGGTCATGAACGATTGGAGTAAAGCTGCGGCTGCTGCACAGGAAGCTTTGCAAAATTATGGTACACTGATGACACGCGATGAATGGCGCAACGGATTCTGTCATGCCGATTATTCCGAAGTGATGTGGGGCTTTTATCAGACAACAGAAAGCAATATGGGCGACAACGGAATGTTCAGTTTCTGGTATAACTGGCCTGAAAGCACCGGCGAACCATTCTACAACTTCAACAATTATTTCGTAAACGACCTTTATGTCAAACTGTTTGAGACTACAGACGATCGCTATCAGTTCTGGCATCGTACAGATGCTTATCCAACAAAATGGGCTTGTAGTAAATTCTATGATCCGGGTAACGGTTCAGCAAAAAGCCGTGGAGACTATGTCTTGATGCGTGGTTCAGAAATGCTTCTAATCTTGGCAGAAAGCGAAGCACAATTAGGAAATTCTGCTGCAGCGCTGACCGCTCTCAATAAGCTTCAGTCTGCACGTAACGTTAAGAATCTGACAACAACCACTTCAAAATCAGACCTGCTCGAAGCCATCTACATAGAACGTCGTAAGGAGCTGATGGGTGAAGGCGGTGGCGGCATGCTGGATTATCTGAGATTACAAAAGACATTGGTTCGTGCCGGCGATCATTTTGATGCAGGTAAAAATGCGGAGATCTTCCCGCTTGCTTCAAACGATTATCGTTTCATCTTTCAGATTCCTCAGCGTGAGCTTCAGTTGAATGCTTCAATCTCTGAAAGCGACCAGAATCCATTCAGTGGGCAATAGAATATCATGAATGCTTAAAACATAAAACAGAATGGAAAAAACAACAAAAATTATCATTGCTCTTTTAGGAACAGCAGCTTTAGTAGCTTGTCAACCTAAACAGGGAAATGCCGGCAAGGAAAATGCCGGCGATGTTGATCAGGCGCCGATGGCAGTTTTAGTGGATACTCCCAAAATCACTACGCCACCAGACAGTCTGAAACTGGACAAGTTCTACAAGAAATACATGAATGTCAACGGAATCCATGTATGCAGTTCGTGGCGCGTTCCCGACAGCTGCTTCTATGCCGCAGCAATCAGTATCAAAGGAATGACCGACGCTTTATCTAAAGATGTGATGAAAGCGATGACCGATCGCAAGACGCGCATCGGAATCATGGCCCGCTACGAAGGAACGACCGATATTCCCGAACATGCCGACTTAGTCAACGACACCACCTTGAACTGGGATGTTCGCGCCAGAGGCTTGGGAGGAACGATTGAAATGCCTTTCTCAACCTGCGCTGAAGAAAATATTCTTGCCTATCAGATTGACAAATATCATGCTGAAGATATTCTGATTCACGAGTTTGCTCACACAATCATGGATGTAGGCATCGCTACTGTTCATCCGCAGATCAATGATGAACTGAAAGCTTCGCTCGATGCAGCTGTTGCCAAAGGCAGATGGACAAATGTCTATGCTTCAACCAACGTTTTCGAATATTGGGCTGAAGGCGTTCAGGACTGGTTCAATGTCAATGCTGAAGTCGACAACGACAACGGCGACGGAAAGCACAACAAAATCAATACGCGCGAGGAACTGAAACGTTACGATCCGGGACTTTACAATATTCTTGCCAAATATTTTGCTCCGATCAAAGAGCAGATCAGCAAACACAAAAAAATCAACGAATTCAACTGGACTGAATCGAACACCAAGTAAAAAGGTTGTCATCTGAAAAGATACACAGACCTTTTTAAATCAAAATGACCTTGCTGTACGCAAACTTCTTTCATTAAAAGCAGTTTTGCTAAACAGCAAGGTCATTTTATATTCAGTCACAATTTTCTTAGAAAAACCATTTTTCAAAAACAGTTGTAAAATGCAATACGGTTCTATCGCTTGATCACCACTCCGGTGGATCCTGATGCAACAGATTCTTCACCAGAAAATCATGAATACGAGTCAAGATAAACGGCGTGTAAAGCGGATGTCCTTGTCCCGGAAGATATAGCTGTTCGAAATTCTTTCCGGAATCCATCAACGCTTTCACCACTTGCAATGTTGAAGCAGGATCCACATTATCATCGAGTTCGCCATTGATCAGAAACAGTTTGCCTTTCAGTCGCCATGCATTGTCCACATTCGACGAAGCGCTGTAGGACTCGTCAATCGGATAACCCATCCATTGTTCGTTCCACCAGATCTTGTCCATCCGGTTGTCGTGACAGCCGCACAGAGAAACAGCCACTTTATAAAACTCATTGTGGAAAAGCAATGCTCCCAAAGCATTCTGTCCGCCTGCCGAGCGCCCCCAGATACCCACTCTTGTTGTATCCATATACGGATATTTTTCGGCAGCAGCTTTCATCCAGGCAATACGATCCGGGAATCCGGCATCTTTCAGATTTTTCCAGCACACATCATGGAAGGCTTTCGAACGGTTCGCCGTTCCCATGCCATCAATCATCACAACAATGAAACCAAGATCTGCCAGCGGCGTGCAATATTTGTGTGCAGGAAGGAAGTTCTTATAAACATACGAATCATGCGGTCCGGCATAAATCTGCTCCACGATCGGATAAGACTTGTTCGGATCGAAATGTGACGGGCGGAATATCGTGCCCCAGATATCTGTTTTTCCATCGCGTCCTTTAGCATGGAACACTTCCGGCATCTTCCATCCTTCTGCCAGCAACGAAGAGATGTCGCAATGCTCAAGCTCCATCTTCCTGCCATCGGAAATGCGACGCAAAGAACTGACAGGAGGCATATCCGGACGCGAACATACATCGGCAAAATACTGGTGGTCCTTGGATGGCGTCACTTCGTGATTGCCATTCTCGGGCGTCATATCCGTGAATCCCGATCCATCGAAACGGATGCGGCAATAATGCATATTATAAGGATCTTCGCCGGCATTGAAACCCGAAGCCATAAAATAAATCATCTTCCCCGATTCGTCGACGTACTCCACGTTTCGAACCACCCACTTGCCTTTCGTTATTTGATTCTTCACGTTGCCTGAAGCGCAGTCAATCATATAAAGATGGCGCCATCCGTCGCGTTCGGAAATCCAAAGCATCTCGCGGCCGTCATTCAAGTCATAACGGAACAGACGGTCGTAATAGATGAACGTCTTGCACTGCTCGTCCACCAGATGACGGATCGTTCCATCCAAAGCCTCCACTTCGCCAACGATATAACGCTGATGACCGCGCTGATTGAACTCAAAAGTGAAAGCTCTGCTGTCGGATCGCCAACCGGTCATGCGCAGATTGAACTGGTTCTCGTACAACGATGTAGCCAATGGAATCTGTTTCCCTTTTTCCACATCAAAAAGCACAGGAACACGAATCGTCAGCACATCGCCCGGTTTGTCATAATGAATCCATTTCAAGATAGGCTGTTTTTGTGACGCCGGACTCGATTCGCGCAACGGAATCTGCCTTCCTTCGGCGGGACGGATCTTCAAAAGCGCAATCTTCTTTGAATCGGGCGACCATACAATTCTTCCGCCATAATACAAACCTTGCATGCCGTCCATGCTCAGCGCCGTTTCCGTTTTGCTTCCCGGTTCAGAAACATAGAGATTGAAATCCTTGATATATGCGATATGCTGTTTGTCGGGTGACAGAACAGAATCATTCTTAAACTCCGGTTGTTCATATTCGGCATAAGGATCGAACACAGGCTGTTCAATCTTTTCACCCATCCGTTCCAGTTCATGGCGTGCGATGACATTTTTCTTTTCAGTCGCAGCATCGACGATATAAAATTTGTCGCCTCCCCGTTCGTGATTCTGATACCAGAAACGATGAGTGTTGCCAATCCAATGCGCCACAACAGCTGCATTATAAACCCGTTTTGAATTATTCATCAGCGTGTCGACGCGCTCATAATCTGCTTTGGTTACCTGACTTGCAGCAGGCAGCGTAATGAGCAACGCCAAAGCGAAGGCCGAAAAGCCTAAAATCCTATTTTTCATGATGCCATTATTAAGTGGTTGTGTACTAAAAACAAGCGTCTTATTCGAAACGAATCGTCTTTGCCGGTTCAATCTTTGAAATCAGATACGACGGAGCGAGCATCATCAGCATGGAAATCAACAACGTGCCCACGTTGAGCAGAACGAGCGAGACTATATTCAGATCGATAGGAACAGCATCAAGATAATAAACGGAGGCATCGAGCTTCACCACATGGAAGTACGACTGGATCAGACAAAGTGATATTCCGATCACATTGCCCCACAACATTCCCTTGCCAATAAGGAAAAACGAGATATGAAGGAAAATCTTTCGGATACTCCGATTGCTTTCGCCGAGAGATTTCAGCAGACCAATCATGTTGGTGCGCTCGAGGATGATAATCAGAAGTCCGGAAATCATCGTAAACCCGGCAACTGCCAAGATCAAGACCAGAATAACCACCACATTGATGTCCTGCACACTCATCCAATCGAAAATCATCGGATTGATTTCCTTGATAGAGCGCGTATAGAACGTGTTTCCCAAGCGGTCTTTCTTCTCCGACATCTTGAAATAGAGGTTCTCGGCAATCTGATCCACTTTATCATAATCATTTACAAGCAGTTCGACACCGCTTGCCTCATCCTCGTCCCAATGATTCAGATGACGAATCTGGGCAATATCCGAAATCACAAAAATCTTGTCGTAATCCATGAATCCGGTCTCATAAATCCCGGTCACATGAAACTTTCGCGCTCTCACATCCTGTTGCACAAAATAAGTCAGGAACGCGTCGCCGGGCTTCAGTCCGAGCAGATCCGCCAGATATTTGGAGATCAGCACTTCGTTGGACGATTCGCCGGGAATGAATTTCGGCAGTCGTCCCGCTTTCAGATTATTTTTGAAGAAAGTCCAGTCATAGCGGCTGTCCACACCTTTCAGCACGATCCCCTGAAAATCGGTGTTCGTTTTCAAAATACCCGGTTTGGTTGCAAAAGGCTCCACATGCTTGATTCCGGGGAACGCCTTCAGTTCTGCCATCAGCGAATCGCTGATAGCCACGGGTGTATATTCGTATGAAGTATTGTTGTCGAAATTTGTAATCTGGATATGCGAACCGAACCCGATCACTTTGTTGCGCACTTCCTTCTTAAATCCGATGACAATCGCGACCGACAGAATCATCACTGTCAGTCCCAGCGCGATGCCGATCATGGAAATGCGAACCACAGGAGGCGTCACTTTGCGTTCGCCCTCTTTGTTCAGATAAATTCTTTTCGCTATAAATAATTCCAGGTTCAATGAAACAACGCTTAAAGGGTTCTTCCCGGATAGGCTTCCAACGCCTTCTGCAGTACTACGAGCGCCTTTGCCAAATCCTCTTTCTTAAGCACATACGCCATGCGGACTTCGTTTTTACCCAGTCCCGGCGTCGTATAGAAACCTGAAGCAGGAGCCATCATGATGGTTTGTCCTTCATATTGGAACTCTTCAAGACACCATGCACAGAATTTGTCGGCATCGTCGACAGGAAGTTTTGCCAGCGTATAAAACGCTCCCATAGGGATCGGCGAATAGCAACCCTGAATGCGGTTCAAGCCATCGATAAGAAATTTGCGTCGTTCCACATATTCGTTGTACACTTCGAGCATATATTCATTTGAAGTATCCAAAGAAGCTTCGGCGATAATCTGTCCGATCAGTGGCGGACTGAGTCGTGCCTGACACCATTTCATCACGTTTTCCTTGACCATCTTGTTCTTCGTGATCAGCGCGCCGATACGTATTCCGCATTCGCTGTAACGTTTTGAAACCGAATCGACCAGCACCACATTATTCTCGATGCCTTTCAGATGGAAAGCCGAGATATAAGGCGCTCCGGTGTAGCAGAACTCGCGATAAACTTCATCGGAGAAGAGGAACAGATCGTATTTCTTGACGATGTCGCGAATCTGATCCATCTCTTTCTGTGTGTACAGATAGCCTGTCGGATTATTCGGGTTACAGATCAGGATCGCTTTCGTGCGTGGCGTGATCAGTTCCTCGAAACGTTCAACACTTGGCAGTGCGAAGCCTTCGTCAATCGTTGAAGCGATTGTTTTGATGACAGCGCCGCTGGAGATAGCGAACGCCATATAGTTGGCATAAGCGGGTTCCGGAACAATAATCTCGTCGCCCGGATCCAGACACGCCATGAATGAAAAGAACACCGCCTCAGATCCGCCTGTTGTAATAATAATATCATCAACATCCACATTGATGTTGAACTTGGCATAATATTCCACCAGTTTCTCACGGAAACTGCGGATGCCTTCACTTGGCGAATATTCAAGTACTTTGCGATCAACATGTTTCATCGCCTCCAACCCCACTTCGGGTGTTGGCAGATCCGGTTGACCAATATTCAAATGATACACCTTTATTCCTTTAGCTTTTGCCTTATTAGCAAGCGGAACGAGCTTTCTGATAGGAGAAGCCGGCATATTGACTCCTCTTTGTGAGATGTTTGGCATGTGTTCTTACATTTTTCTTTTCAAGGGGCAAAGATAGATATTAATTGTCAATTATTCACTGTCTGTTACTTAAATTCCGGGACGAGGCGTATCTTTGCTTGCATGCATCGTCGAAACAAATGCATCCGGATCGATTTTTTTTATTTCATCCTTCATCCGCGGCATATCCTTACGTTCGGCGATCGTGAAGATGATCTCGCGTTCCTCTCCGTTGTACATTCCACGTCCGTGCAGGAATGTGCCACCCAGATCAAGTTTGTGCAGAATGACGTCCTTCAGCTCGTCGGTCTTCTTCGAAACAATAAACACGGCGCGGTTTGGATTATCACTCTGGAACATCTCAACAATCTTGCCATAAACAAAGATAGTGAACCATGAATACAACGGCACAGCCCAATCGCGGAACACGATCAGACCAAGAACAACCACTGCCGAATCGAGCACAATAATCATGTTGCTCACCTTCAGATTGGAATCGTTGGCAATGACACGCGCCAGAACATCCGTCCCGGCACTCGTACTCTGCGCTCTGAAGACACAGCTCACGCCGATGCCCAGAATGGAGCCTCCGTAGAAACAAGCCAGGAAATTATCGTTCGCCACAAGCGGCTGGTTTCCGAATACATACGACAGCGAATCGGTAAAAATGGAGATGAGAACGAACGTGACAATCGTCTTCGGACCCGAAGCCAAACCGATCTTCTTCATAGCCAGAATCAACAGCGGAACATTGAAGCACAAGGCTGTAGCACCCATAGGAAGGCCATCGGGAAAAATCGAAAACACTCCTTTCGTCACATAATGAATCACGATAGAAGTGCCATAAACACCTCCCGGAACAATCTTATATGGAGCAAGGAAAAGTACATAACTCAGCGCCTGCATGAAAGCGCCTACGACAATCAACGAATAATCCTGAACATTTTTTTTGAGAACAGCATTAGGAGTACGTGCCATATTTATGTTTGTTTTGTATTTGGCTGCAAAGTTATACAAAAAAAAGAGATCGCATACCATTTATGCAATCTCCTTCATGATAATTACAAATCTAATCTACACAACTTATTACTCGATAGTTAAGGCATGTATATTGTTATTTGTTACATTCAGTAAAGTCACATACTTGCGGTATTGTTCCTGTGTAAGGACTTCCTTCATCAGCTTCAGATTTCCGTAGACAGCTTCAAGAAGCTTCTTTTCACGCAAATCATCCTTTGAATACCGAGTTTCTCTCTGCTTGTCCATGAAGTAATCATTGATCTTGTAAACTTCATCAGCCTGTGCAGAGGACAGCTGCAAATAATTGCTCAACTTGTCAAAGTTAATGGCAAAAGGTTCTTTACTCTCACTGTTTCGGTTTTCACTTGCGAAACCCATTGTTCCGCACAACAAAATGGCTGCAACAGCCAAACTAAAACGTCTCATAACACTAAAATTTAAATTAAACCTAAACACTTTTGGGGACCGCTGTCCCTTTTTCTCTCTTTGATGATGCAAAGATAAAACATGTTTTAAAACATAGTTCTACAATATGATTAAAAGATGTTAAGCGATAGCAAAAGGACAAATATTTAACATATTTGAAATCATTTTGTAACGATTTTGACACATTGTCATCGACAAAATTTCTTTTTTGGGAGGATATATATAGCTTTTTGTTTTAGCTAAAAAAGTAGTCTAAATGGACCATTCAGACTACTTTACAATATTTTTCAATGAAGATGGATTCAGCGCAACATTCAAGCTTTCTCACTCAGTTCGAGCCAACGCATGGATTTTTCGTCAATCTCGTCGATCACTTTGCCTATACGTTCGGATTTGCTCATCAGATCGTTGTTGTTCAGCGTTCCACTGCTCAGCGCGGCTTCGAGTTCCTTCTTTTCTGTTTCGAGGGCATTGATTTCATTTTCAAGGCTATCGAACTCCTTCTGTTCCTTGAATGTAAGCTTTTTCTTTTGTTCGCGTTCGGGACGTTTGTTGGTCTTTTCTTTTGATGGCTGCGACTGCTGCAGAGCTGCCTGCTGTTCGCGAGCATCCTGTTCCTGAGCGCTTTTCCAGTCGCGATACTGTGTGTAGTTGCCCGGGAAATCCTTGATGTCGGCATTTCCACCGAACACCAGCAGATGATCCACAACCTTGTCCATGAAATAGCGGTCGTGCGAAATCACGATAACGCATCCCTTGAAACTCTGCAGATACTCTTCGAGCACATTCAGCGTAACGATATCGAGATCGTTCGTCGGTTCATCGAGCACCAGGAAGTTCGGGTTCTTCATCAGGACCGTGCAAAGATAAAGGCGTCGTTTCTCGCCCCCGCTGAGTTTGTAGACGAAGTTATGCTGTTTGTCGGGCGTAAAGAGAAAATAATTCAGAAACTGCGAAACGCCCAGACGTCGTCCGTCGACGAACTCCACATATTCGGCGATGTTTTGCACCACATCAATCACTTTCATCTGTTCGTCGAACTGCATTCCTTCCTGACTGTAGTATCCGAAGCGGACGGTTTCGCCCACGTCGAACAGTCCGCTGTCCGGTTTAGCCTCTCCGATCAGCATTTTCACGAACGTTGATTTTCCCGTTCCGTTGTTGCCGACGATACCCATCTTCTCATAGCGTGCGAAGACATAGTTGAAATCGTTGGTGATCCGGATGTCTCCGAAAGCCTTGCTGACATGTTTCGCCTCAAAAATCTTCGACCCGATATACGAAGCCTTCACGTCGAGGTTTACGTTTCCCTGTTCATGTTGCTGCCGTGCTTTTTTCTCAAGCTCATAATAAGCATCGATGCGATATTTGGCTTTCGTGCCTCTTGCCTGCGGTTGGCGCCGCATCCAGTCGAGTTCTTTTCGAAGCAGATTGTTGGCATGATCGATCTCGGCGTTCTTTGCCTCGATGCGTTCCTCGCGTTTCTCCAGATAGTAGCTGTAGTTGCCTTTGTACTGATAGATCTGTTTGTTGTCGATCTCGATTATTTCGCTGCACACGCGGTCGAGGAAGTAGCGGTCGTGCGTCACCATCAGCAAACTGATGTTCGCGCGTCCCAGATAGCCTTCGAGCCATTCCACCATTTCCAGGTCCAGATGGTTCGTCGGTTCGTCCATGATCACCAGTTCGGGTTCGATTATCAGCACATTTGCGAGAGCGACCCTTTTGAGTTGTCCTCCCGAGAGCGTCTCGACCTTCTGATCATAATCATGGATCTTCAGTTGTCCGAGGATCTGTTTCGCGCGCTGTTCGTAGTCCCAAGCCTTGAGTGCATCCATCCGCAGCAAGATCGTCTCGAGTGCTTCATGATCATTGTCTGCCACAGCCCTTTCATACTCGGCGATAACCTTCACCGTTTCGTTCGGCGAATAGAAACAAGCCTGCAGCACCGTCAGTCCTTCCGGAAAATGCGGAGTCTGTTCGAGATATCCCACGCGCAGATCGTTGCGAAACACGACGGATCCGCTGTCATAGTCTTCTTTTCCGGCGATGATGTTAAGCAGCGTCGTCTTTCCCGAGCCGTTGCGAGCGATCAGTCCGATTTTCTGTCCTTGAGCGATACCGAAGGAAATATCTTCGAAGAGCACCAGTACCCCGAAGCTTTTTGTGAGTTTATCTATCTGCAAATAACTTGTCATGATCAATTGTTATGTTCAGAGCATTCCTAAATCCTTAAACATTGCCCTGTATGCGTTTGCTTTTTCTGTCAGCGGTCGCGGATACGCGCGTGATGACGACGGCATCCGGTAGAGCTTCAGTTCGCGTCCGAGGATCCGCATGACGACGAAGCTTCCCACTTTCGGTTGTTCCACATCGTGGAGCACGCCGAGCAACGTATCCATTGCTTTTTGTCCTGTTACGACGATTGCCCTGCATTGCGGGATCTCAGCCAGCACTTTTTCCGGATCGATAGGCTTCACGACCTTCAGGAAATTGTCCGAAGCATTCTCCTTGAGTCTGACAACTGCCATTGCCGTGTCGCCGATGCCGATGCCTTCCGTTTCGCAGAACGCTTTAGCTTTGGCTTCACTAAATGTTTTCGGCGTATTCAGGAAATAATCTTTATCCTCATGGAAGATCAGTCCCATTATGCGCCACATGTCGTTCTGAATGTTCGGGTAATAAAAATTCATTGACCAGCGACGTTGTGGCGGCGGGAAACTGCCGAGCATCAGCAGTTGCGTATTCTCCGGCAGGAAAAAACCTAACGGATGCTGTTCGACCGCCTCTTGTCCTGTCATTTCTTTTCTGCCTTTTCGCCGCGTTTGTGCAGTGCGTCCTCTTTGGCCATCAGCACTACATTATATACAAAATCGGTAATCCACTGTTCGGAGAAGCACAATGTTTCCGAATACTTGCGGATCTTCCATGCCGTCTTCTGTGTGTTCACATCCTTCCATTCGGAGCGAGTCAAAATCTCGTGCACCGTCTTTTGTGTCTGCGAGTAGAGCAGTTTCTTTACCAGCATCGACAAGCGGAACTTCCACTGCATCAGTCCGTCGAGCAATGTAAACAGGTCATGATTGAAGCCTGTGAACAGCACGAAATACGATTTTATATCATTCTGTGTGCGGCAGTTTTTCTTCACTGAAGCGTCGATCTCCTTGAAGAAGTTCTCTCCCATACCATAATCGGCCATCAGCACCTTCTTTGCCTTCGAGCGTTCTGCGATACCCAGCTTGTTGTTCAGCGTCGGGATCTTCAGCATTCTCTTGAACAGTGCCATATCGGCCAGAATATTCAGGTTCGTAACTCCCAGTTGCACAGCCATAACGGCTTGGAAATAGACGCGGATAAGAGTGACGAACTCTTCTGTAGATCCTTTGGTATCCACAGCCGTCTCCTCCTCCTTCTTCTTAAAAATCTTCGAAAATATACTCATAGTAAAAATACTAAATCTATTAATAATGGTACAAAGGTAATGCAAGTCGAGGGCAGAACAAAACAAACTCGTTTGTTTTTTATGGCGAGACGCAGCTTACCTTCGCTTTTAGCAAAGGTAATGCAAGTCGAGAGCAGAACAAAACAA